>Ga0123337_10004288_pt1 | contig 14636 bp, 17 predicted proteins | sample frozenSSSSmetaG_FD_89792 | JGI IMG/M metagenome (GOLD analysis project Ga0123337, IMG submission 89792) | Glacier valley bacterial and archeal communities from Borup Fiord, Nunavut, Canada, to study Microbial Dark Matter (Phase II) -... | ecosystem: Environmental > Aquatic > Freshwater > Ice >... | reverse complement strand
CTGGGCCGCTACCTCGAACGCGCCGACAACACCTCGCGCATCCTCGACGTGAAGTATTACATGCTGTTGCCCGACATCCATGCCGTCGGCTCCGCCCTCGACATGATCCAGTGGGCCTCCGTGCTCCGTTCCTGCTCCGGCTTCGAAGCCTTCCGCCGCAGCCGCCGCGGACAACTCAACTTGGATCGCGTCGTGGACTATCTGCTCCGCGATGACGAGTTCCCCCGCAGCATTCTCTTCTCGGTCAATTCGGTGGGCAAAGCCCTCCGGCGGATCTCCGCCGATTCACCGCACCTCAAAGGCAACGCCGCCTGTGTCCTCGTCGCCGAACTGGCCGCCGAACTGGAGATGATCGACATTCCCACCGTCATCGCCGAAGGCCTGCATGAGTTCCTCGACGACGTGCAAAACAAAATCTCCGCCATCCATCAGGCGGTGCAGGTCACCTTCGTTGAGTATCCCACCACCGGGGCCAAAGTGTTAGCGTAAGCGGTTTGGCGCACGCTCCCTCAGGGGTTGCCATTATCGGGCGGCTCCGCACGGTTTTTCCATCCCCTCCCCCCTATGATGATCTCCCGATCCCTCCGGCTGGCGACGCTTGCGCTTTTCGCCCTTGTCCAAATTACGGCCGTCTCCCTTCACGCCGACGAAAAGGCCGCCTACACGGTCAATCTCACCACCCCGTGGAAAGTGGGCCAGACCTATGGCTTCACCATAGACTCCGCGGAATCCATGCGCTCGCTGCTCGCCATGGCCGACAAGCCTGACGCCCCCCTCAAAGACCAAACCCAGAAGCGCTCCGTTCACATGGAGGCCGATGCCCAGGCCCTCGCCGTTTTCGAAAACGGTGGCCTAAAAAAGGCCTCCTTCACCGTGAAGACCCTGCGCGCCACCCTCGATGGTCAGCCCGAACGGGAGATCCTTCCCGCCGGCGCCAAGATCGTCGTGGAGAGCACCGGCCCCGAGGAAAAAACCTACACGGTGAACGGCCAGCCGGCGGCCGACGACGTCGAAGCCATCCTCAAGATGGCCATCAGCCTCGACGACGCTAAGCACACCGACCAGATCATCTTCGGCCCCAAGAAACCCGTGGCCGTTGGCGATTCCTGGCAGCCCGACACCGCCCTCGTCCTCGAAACCATTGGCAAGTCTTTCGGTGCGGCCGCTTCCACCACGGCGGTGATGAAGCTCAATGCCATTCACGGCGAAGGCGCCAACCAGGTGGCTGATATTTCGGGCAGCATCACCATGGCAGGCCTGAAACCGCCGCTCCCCGCTCAGTTTACCACCAAAGTCGGCACCTTTAATGCCGTGCTTGGCGGCCAAATCCCCGCCACCCGTCATGGCAAACGCACCGAAACCCTCGATGCTTCGCTGCACTTCGTCAGCGAAGCGGCCGGACCTGGCGGCGCCAGCATGCTGGTGACCATCGACGGCACTAATAAAAACGTGACCGTGCTCGTGTTTCCCTGAGGAACTCCTCCTTTGCCGTCGTCCGCCCCACTCGCTCAAACTCAATCGTGGACCGGGTTTGAGCCTCTGCGTGGCGCGCCGTCCCTGAGTCCCGCCACGCTCGCTGAACTGATCGATGGAGGCCAGGCCTTCCGCTGGCAAAGCGAACCGGGCGGGACGTGGCTCGGAGTCTGGTCTGACCACCTCGTCCGCCTGCGCCTGAACACCGCCGGCGGCCTCGAATGGTCCGCGCCGTCCGCACACGCTGATCGCACCGGTGCGGCTCTGTTCCCCTACCTCTTCGGGCACGACACCCCGGCCGCCCTTGACGCCCTCCCTTGGCGCAGCGACCCGCACCTCGCCCGCTGTCTGGCCACCTTCCCCGGACTCACCATCTTGCGCCAGCCGTTCGGCGAAACCCTCCTCGGCTTCCTGTGCAGCGCGACCAAGCAGATCGTCCAAATCAAGCAGATGATCGCCCTCCTCGCCGCCCGCCACGGCCACCCGATCCTCCCCCCGCAGCCACCCCTGCCGCCGCCACCGCCGCCCGCCACCACCCGGCAAGTTTGTCACGTAATACGTGACAAACCATCCGAAGTCACTTTTCCAGAAACTGATAAAATTGCCCTAAATCGCCTCCCGACCTGGGCCGAACTGGCCGCGATTCCCGAGGCCGATCTCCGCGCCTGCCTCCTTGGCTTCCGCGCCCGCTACATCCACCAAACCGCGCAATTCATCGCCGCCCGCCCAGGCTGGCTCGAAGAAACCGAACGCCTGTCCTACCCCGAGGCCAAGGCTCGCCTCTGCGAACTTCCCGGCGTCGGTGAAAAAGTAGCCGACTGCGTGCTCCTTTTCGGCGCAGGTAAACCGGAAGCCTTCCCCGTCGATACGTGGATCATCAAGGCGATGGCCCGCCGCTACGGCCTCGACGGTTGGACACCCGCGCAAATCGCCCATTTTGGCCGCACGCACTTCGGCGCGCACGCCGGCCTCGCCCAGCAATACCTCTTCGCCTACGAACGCGCCCAAGGCCGAAGTGTCACCTAATAGGTGGCACTTCCCTCCGTCCGTCCGAGCAGGCGCCACGGGAAGAAATACACGGCGTAAACGACCGCGTAGACCGCGAAGTTCTCCAGATGCATGAAGTGCGCGAACACAAAAAAGAAGATCAGCAGGTGCATGCGAACGACGTTCTTGTAGGGAGCCATCATCCCCGAAGAGCCCGCCTGCGCCTTCCGGCGCGCGGTGGCCTCCGCCGTCACCGAGGTATCGGGCGGGGCGTTGTCCGGCAGTTTAAACGCCGCTCGCTCGGCCAAAAACGCCACCGGCAGGAAAAACCAGTAGCGCCTTAACACCTCCAGGTAGACTTCCATCCCGGGAAATCCCCGCCGGTCTGAAATCGGAAAAAATGCGTTCAAAAACACCGAGTGCACAAAATGAAACCCGCCAAAATGCACCGTGAAAAACGCCAACATCAACAGCCCTCCCAGAAAAATGACGGTCAACCCAGCGCCGATTTTCAATGCCTCTTCGGCGACCATGGCACGATCCTTCCACACCCCGCGCACGATCAACGATCCCGGGCCGAAGATGCTCCACACGATCATCGCATAGCCGACCACCAGACTGGATAACCACAGGCTCCACACGAGATCGGTGGTGTTCCAACCGCTCCACCCCGCCATCACCAGCCCGGCGGCAAACGCCAGCGCATCAGGCCATGCCTGCAACCAGCGATTGCCAGCGGCTGTGGACGCGCCGCTCACTTATTTCTCAGACCGCTGGATCAACTCCACCTCGTAGCCCTCGGGGGCATCGATAAAGGCGATCATCGACCCGCTCCCCGTGAGCGTGGGGCCGTCGCTCAACTCGTAGCCCTTCGCCTTCAACTCCGCCGCGAAAGCCGTGAGGTTATCCACCTCGAATGCCAGGTGCATGAGATCGGGCTGCACCTGCACCGACGGAGCGCCGAGCGGCATCTGGCAGATTTCGATTTCCTCCTCGCTGTTCGGCGTGGCGAGAAACACGAGCTGAGCCCCGCGCGGCGACGTGTGCCGGCGCGACGCCGTGAGGCCCAGCGCCTCCTGATAAAATTTAACGGTGCGCTCGACATCGTTCACCCGCATCCGGGTGTGGAGAAGTTTTTTGACGTTAGGCATGGGTAAAATTGGTGCCCGGGACAGGCACTCTATTTAAGAGATAAACCGATTTACTGGGGACGGATTGGGGACAAACAGCGGGTGCATTCTCTAATTCCACTGGTCGCTAACGGGGCTCGTTGAGCCCTACCCTGAAGACAAGGCTACATGCGTCAATTCGGACCGAGCTTAATCTGTATTCCTTGGACTATCTTCTTAACCGCAACCAAGCGTCCATTTGATCTGCGATTTGTTCGAAGGTGCCTTGATCCCACTCCGTGTGGGGGTCGAGGTCGGGTCCGTAAAGGAAGCATGTAGCGGCCAGTCCGTGTGCCGAGGCTTTTAAGCCACTCTGCACCGCCCTGACCAACTGGCACGAGGAAATCTTCACCTACATGGATTGGCGGCTCACCAACGCCTACACCGAATCCTTCAACGCACTGGCGCGGCTCATGGACCGGGCGGGCAACGGTTACAGCTTTGAGGGGCTTAAGTAGCGTCCGTTGATGACTCATGGGCTTCAGTTCCGCGACCAACCGAAGTTACTGTTCTGCTTCAAAACGGCGCACCGAATGACATAAACGCGGTGATCCGGCGGATAGCCTTCTGGACAAATCAATGGGAGGTCGGCGCCGCCATCATAGCCGAGTTGTATCGGCACCGCTGGCAAATCGAACTGTTCTTTCGCTGGCTCAAACACGGACTGCGTATTCGTATCTTTTACGGCACTACAGCCAACGCCGTCCGCCTCCAGTTGTGGGCTTCGCTTTGCACTTACCTCGCCATGGCGATCACTCGCAAGCAACTCGGCATCACTACAAATCTGACCACCTTTGTCCAAGTTCTGTCGCTTCATGTGATTTCAAAAATACCTATTGCCGAGCTATTTGCGGATTTAAATACAAGCCGGCTACCACCATCGCAGTCTGACCAATTGATGTTCAGTGACTTAAGGTGAGACAGCATTGGCGGTTAGCCCCCCACCGACAAAGTCGGCCCGGCAGGGTGCATATGTCACCAGAGCACTGGTGAAATATACCGGTTAAGTGATTAAGCGAGATTGACGCTAGCCCTCCGTCGCTTGATTAAAGCTTTGTCTTAATCCAATCCATGTCATCCCTCTTTACGCAAATCACCCCGCTTTTCGTTCGTGATCTAGAAGCTCTAAGAGCCAAACTCGTAGCCCTGCCGCCCCGTTGGCAGACTCGTTGGCAACATTTTAAGGCATGCGCCGCTAGTGAGTGTCGCCACCCGCTCTGGTATGGCCCGGCGACCGCCTTCGACCGCCCGCTACACGCTGCCTTCGCCGCCCTGGTCGAAGACACCCCGGAGTGGCGCGCTATCGCCGTGCGCGACTTGAACTGGATGCTCGAACAGCACTCCGAAACCCTGCGTCGCGGCTACCAAGAACACGACACGTGGATCTACGCTGCCGCGCTGGTGCGTCGGGCCATCGCCGCCGATTGGCTGTGGGATGCGCCGGAATTTACCGCACTGCGAGAGGATGTCGCCCGCCATCTCGTTCTTGAGACTTTCCGCTACCCTTACGTTGTGATGCACCACCGCGTGCCGCCCCATGCCAACAACCAAGGCTTGGCCCAGGCTCTAGCTTGCGTGCTTATAGGCTACATTTTCGGGAAACGCCGAGGCGACGATTTATTGGCTAAACACTTACTCGAATTTGGGCTAGAGCACCTGATGCAACAAGTCGCCGAGCTGCCTCCGGACGGCTACAGCGGCGAGGGCAGCGCGTATGCCGTGGGCGTGGAAGCGGGTCTGCTTACCCTGGCGTGCGCCACACTTGAGACTATTACCGGCGAGGATTGGCTTGATCGCCCCCTTGCGCCCCACGGCAACTCCATCGGCCATATTCTCCGTGGCACCGCACGTTTTTCTCCGCCCAGCTACCTGCATCCCGCTTGGGACCAGCACGGATTTCTGATTCACAGTTGCGCCGCTTTTCTCGCATACCTATCTCACCGCACCAACAAACCCGAGTGGTCGAACTACATCTTTCACGGCCCCGCTTTTGAGGTTAGTCGCATATTTGCCTGGGTCCAAGATGACTTAGTTTGGCAATGGCTCTGGATGCCGACTCCTCCCGCCGAACACTACCCGGATCGCGGCTGTTACCCGCTCCCGTGGGCAAGCGCTCGCGTCGGGGGCACTGTGCTCTCGACCAATCACGCCATCCACGCCTTCCAGATATGGGACGCGCCCGCTTTGCGTAACGTTCGCTTACACATAAATCCCAATCACTTGTTGCTCGAAGCGTATGGCTCGCCGCTCACCGTAGATGGTAATCCTAAGCCCGAGTTTCCTCTTTCTAAAAATCCCGCCCTACAAGTAGTTCATCATTTCGCCGACAAACCCTACGTCGTCAGCTGGGCTGGCGGTGCCCTCTCTGCCCACGGTTGCATCCTCTTCGACGGCCGACCCAACATCGACGCCTTCGATCTTCGCCCCGAAGACGGTGGCCCCGCCGGCTGGCTTTTACGCCATGAGGTTACACCCGGCTTCCAAGCCGTAGCCGCCGAGGTCGAGGCCCACTATCGCGCTCATACCGACGTTATCTCCGTCATCCGCACCACTGCCCTGTTGGATGATCGCGTGCTCGTTGTCCATGATGCCGTGCATACCCGTTCTGCACACCGGGTCACCACCCAGCAGGTTCTGCGCTCGGGTGCCCATTTAACACCCTATGGCGTTCGCCTCCGCACCGCAGAGGCTGTCGTCGCCGATTTCATCGCGCTCGAAAGCGACACGCCCGAGCTGATAGATATACCCGGCTACCCAAGCACATTGGAAAAACGCTGTCACCACTATCGCCGACACGCACAAGGAGAAACCATCGAGTTCACCACGCTCATCATTCCCTCCCTCGGTCGTCGACTGGTAGTCGAGCTACACGGGCCCGGGCCTTGGGCACCCGATCCACATAACGAAGGTCTCGCCGCACACTGGATGCAAGCAGGCAAGTTCCCCGCCGAGCCAAGCCAAGCCACCCTTGAGGACCTCAATCTAAAACTCACGGAACAGTATCGTGACGACGAGCCCGACACACTAGACTCCACCGTCGTGTGGCTGGAACGCTCCTTCGTTCTGCCGTCCGCCATCGCGCCCGACGGCTACCTGATCGAGCTACCCCGCGTTTACGATCTGCGTGTATGGTTAGACGGCGAGGAGTTATCGTTAAACATCCTTCGCGACAACCATACCTCGGGCCTTACAAACAACCGCCCGCAAAACACCCTGTCCCTGCTGCCGACCTTTGTCGCGCTGCCTGCGTCTCTTCTGCGCCCCAGACAAAGCCACCGCCTTTCCCTGCGTTTTGCGAAACGAGCCGCCTACGGCCTGGTGGGACGCATCGCCCTGCACGAAAAACTCGAACCCGCCGCGCCCACAGTGTGCGCAGAAGGTCCCGGACGCTGGAAAGTGCGAGTAGCCGAAGGAAATGAAACGGTGGTGGACCTCGCGCGTATCCGCACAGTTCCGCGCACACATACCCCGGCCAGCATCCAAGGCGAAGACTATCATGCCACAGCGCGAGCCATTATCGCCGATTTAGGGCAGCAGCCCTCAAGGTCTGCTTACGCACCCAGCCTAGCCCTAGGCGAACGCGTTTCTTCGTTATTTGCGTCAACCTCCAGCGCAAAAGATATTCTCGCAGCCCTGCAAGACACCGATTGGACCGTGCGAATGGCCGCTGCCCGCGCCGCAGGTCTGCGCGGCATTGCAGCGGCTGTGCCTCAGCTTCGCGCTCTGCTCGCCGACGAGACCGCCGTTCGGGTCGCCGACAAAACCAAACCCTGCCGCTACCGCCTCAAAGAAATGGCCATAGTCGCACTTGGCGAACTTAGCGCTGCCGAAGCCGCGGACGATTTGGCCGCCTGCTTGTCCAAGGATGAGTTCTACGGCGTCCGGCGTCTTGTCGGCGAACTGCTTGGACATCTCGGCTCTACGCGTCATCTGCCTATCCTTGATGAATGGTCCCGAGACGGCGACCCCGAGACAGCCGGTGCCTGCGCACGATCAGCCGTTCGCATTCGCACTCGTGACTGACCACCCGCCGCTGCGAATCTCCGAAACCACGGACACATCCGCAAGGCTGGCGCCGACGTATGACAAAAACGGTCGGCATCAGCCAGCTAGGCGCATACTTAGCCGTGCGGAGGTGGAGCGATACTTTCTCCAGCTTGAAAGACAAAAGGCACGACGCGTGTCGGCAGGTGGCCGGCACCGTTGACCCGTTCTACACACATTTCAGCAACGCTGCGTCCGAGTTTACTAGTATCGCGCAGCATAGCGCTCATAATGAAGCCCGTGCTAGACTCGGGCGCATCACTGAATGTAATCACAGAAAGGTCGCGAGGCACCACCAACCCTGCAGAGATCGCAGCGGTTGTGAAAATTTGTGCGTCAACTGAATTATAACATACCAATGCCGTAGGGCGATTAGGGGAGGCGAGAAAAGTTTTAGCCAAAATTAAACGTTCTTTTGCATGCAGCGCAAAGCGCGTGTCTAGGTTCCACGGCGCTAGTCCGGCCTCCATCATGGCGTGGTGGTAGCCCTCGGCCCGCTCCACGGAACTATAATGATGGCCCGTGCGAGCTATGAATGTAATTCGCTTGTGGCCTGCAGAAAGAAGCACCTGGGTCGCATCACGTCCGGCTTTTCGGTCGTCCGGGCGCACAGTGTCCTCAGACAAATCCGCGTTGAAAAAAACATGAGGCAGGTGGAATTGGTTCAGGATGCGAAGCAGTTGTTCAGGAATGTCGTGCGTGTAGTTCAGAATCATGCCGTCGCAGTGAGATTCTTGGACGAAACGAGGGAATTTCCGTTCGTTCGAGAGTTCCTGATCGCTCAATCGCAGGACGGTTAATTGATAACCGAGTTCAGTCAGCTTATCGACGCAACCAGCAAGAACGTTTTGCGGCAAAGTCGAGCGGTCATCCGCCCGACCCTGGACCAAGGTAATTTGTCGAGATTGCCCCTTAAGCATCGCTTTTGCCGCTTGGTTTGGCCGATAGCCCAGCTCCATGGCGGTGACGATGATTTTTTGACGTAGCTCTTCGCGCATGCGACCTTTACCGCGCAATGCTACAGAAACAGTGGCGGGGGTAACCCCTAGTTTCTCCGCCAAGTTGGCCAGTGTGGGGCGAGTAGCAGGAATCATAAATTATGATGAACTAAGTTAAACCTTTCACCGCATGGCAACAGACAAGCCAGTTAGGCAGTGGCACGACTTTATCAACGCGAAGAAACTTTCTGGAGTAAACTGCGACACATCCAGCCCCATGGTGAAGCGCTGGTTTAACACCGGCAGGGAGGTCATCAATCGGCAGATTGAAGCCTATGACCCTCAAATCATTTTAGGATGTGCCCCGCACATTCCACAGATTTTTCCCGAAGTGGGCATGGACAGGCAAAAACGTGAAGCACGTCGGTTCTGCTGAACTCGCGGGTCGGCGGGCCGACGGCGAACACCACCCGTCCGATCTGCTTTTTGACAACGTGCGCATGCTACCGGAAGCGTTGCGGGCTCCGTTGAAGCAACATTTTGAAAGGCTCAAAGTTTTATGGGAGCAGGATCGGAAGGCCGAAATCACCGGCGTGTGGCTACCTGGCGCCTTGGATCAAAAATACCCCAACGCGGGCAAGGAATGGGGATGGCAGTGGGTGTTTCCCGCCAAGGGGATTTCGGTGGATCCGCGCTCAGGTTTGTCGAGACGCCATCATGTGAGCGACAATGCGCTGCATAAGGCGGTCAAGGTGGCGGCGGAGCGTGCCGGCATCGCCAAGTCGGTTAGCGCGCATACCTTGAGGCATTCCTTTGCCACTCATCTACTGGAGAACGGGACAGATATTCGGACGGTTCAGGACTTGCTCGGTCACGCCAGCGTCGAAACCACCCAAATCTACACCCATGTTATGAATACGCCGGGACTGGGGGTGAAAAGTCCTCTGGATAACTAATTGCCCAAAACCTTTGCCACTAGAGATGGCTTCGCCCCGCCACTTCCTTGCGGTCAAGCAATCTTCAAGGAGGAAGATTGCGACTAAAGCAAAATGTTGGCCGCTGGGAAGCATGGACTTAAACAAGTAAGATTATTCCCATGAATCTAACGATCCCCGATCCGCTGCCAGTCGGCATCAGCCGCTCGGTGCAATTCAACAATGGTTACCAGCGGAGACGAAATTTTGCCGAAGATCGGCACTTGGCATTCAGTGCTCATATCGGCGTCGCCGGGAAATCTTATGCGAAGCATTTCCGGATCGACCACTTTGGGGAAGAGCAGGCGTTTCTGATGGCTTCAGCTTGGCGCAGAGAAATGGAGGAAAGTGCGGGTAAATTGAGCAAATGGAAGGGCAAGGGCGGCGTGCCGGGAAAACGGCGGCCCTCGCAAACGCGGGCTTCCTCGAAGGAGGCATCCCCACCCGAACGAACAAGCCCGGAACGGCTACGTGACATCATCAACGGACTATTTACCAAACATTAGTCACGGCATCAGGGGACTCTATCTCCACAAAATAATCCTTCCGTGCTGATCGAATCATGGTTGCCGATACCGCTACTCTGGACCGCCAAATACATCTCCGGCCATGAAGAATGGATGATTCCCATCTTGGAGCATGACCACCCGTGCTCTGACTCCCGCCGAAATCTCCCGCCTCTCCACTGCCCTCCTTGAACTCAATCGTCACCGCGACCGCCTCTTCCTCCTCCTCGCGGTCACCACCGGTTTCCGCGTCTCCGAACTCCTCACCCTCCGCTTCAGCCAACTGCTGACCGCACAGGGCCAGGTCGCGAAAGAAGTGACCATCACCCGTCGCCTCATGAAAGGCGGTCACGGCGTCCACGCAAAGTCCGTCCGCTCCCGCCGCGTCCCCTTGAGCGAAACCGCCCGCACCGCTGTCATCGATCACCTCGCCACCCTACCCGCTCTGCCGGCCGGCGACACCTTCGTCTTCCGTTCCCGCAAAGGGCTCAACAAGCCCATCACCCGCTGGCAGGCGCACGCGATCATGAAGACCCTCGCACGCTCCGCCGATCTCGATGCGACGCGCGTCGGCTGCCACTCGACTCGCAAAACCTACGCCCGCGGTCTCTATGATGCATCCGGCCACGACCTCATCAAAACCCAGCGCCTCATGGGTCACGCCAATCCCATGACGACCGCCCGCTACCTCGACACCTGCGAGGCCGAACTCGACACGCTCGTCCTCGGCTTCGATCCCCTCGCCTCCCGGTGAGCGAGGACCACCAGACCACTCCCCCGCCCTACGTCACATCACCCGCGAATCCCGCCTTCCGGTAATTTTGTGGGATTGGCCGGCGCCGGATGCAAAAGGGGCAAAGCGGTCGGCGTCTTGTCCACAGAATCCGAAGATCAACGTCCACGTCACGCCGGGCCCATCAATCATTTGGCTGCGCAACTATTTGAAAAACCACCGGTGACACTGCCTGCTAGGCTTTGTCTTCCTTCCATCGCCATGCTTGTCTCCGCCTGCTTTTTAAGCTAACCATATGTCAAATGAAGCCCGGCCCGCACCCGACGATCCCAGTCCGTCCGCTCCTCACCGAGGCGCAGATGAAACGGATCTTGTCCTCGCGGCGCTCAATCACCTCCGAGGAATTTCTCAAGCAGGTGACGGCGCATTTGGGACGCCCTCGCTCGCCCGGCAGGAAGAAAGCCTCCGTCAATGGGCAGACCGTCTGGGTCTCCTGTTAAATCCCGCGCAGATAACCTCTCGTCTCACTCGCGGAGGGCAGGAGCACGACATCTTCAATGAGGGTGAACGTGTTTTTAAGGTCACCCGCAACGGCGTGTTCGGCCTGAGCCCGGGCATTGAGCTGGCGCTCGTCTCCTCTTCGGAGGACGCCCGCCGATTCCATCTCTGGGAAGCCTCGCCCCTTGAATACCTGGAGCGTCTTCACCTGCAAAACATCCTCGTTCCTGGACTCAACGTCCTTGAAGGCATCATCGCCCAGCCCGGTGGCGAGCTTGCCATCGTCACCCCTCAACCGCGTTTTGATCTTGTGCCCGTCTCCACGGCGGAGATCGACGCATGGTTCATTTCGCTTGGCTTCATCAAAATCGCCGAGGCCTCCTACTACCGTGCCGACGACAACCTCGGCGTCTTCGACGCCCACGATAAAAACCTCGTGCGGGCCGAGAACGTGTTGATCCCGTTCGATGTCATTCCCTGCCGCCCCGCAGGTGGATTCCTTGCTTTCATCGAAGAGGTTCTTGCGGCCGGCCACACCCTCCGCGCCATCCGCACCGTTAACACGGATCGCACTCCGCAGGCATCCTGAAGGCCTATAGGCAGTGCCGGTCTGCGAAGTGAAGTTTTGTGGGTTGGCCTCAGAATCCGAAGTCCAACATCCATGATCCTCGCGAGAGGCATTGATCCTTCGGCCGCGCAACCGCTCAAAAAACTACCCGGTGACACGGTTTGCCCAGCTTTGACCTCCTCCCATCGCCATGATTGTCTCTCCTGGTGCCAGTTTGACAGAATTGGAGAGAACAGCTTCTATTTCCTGCGTGAAGTTCACCGAGGCAAAAGCACATTTCGAGAACGCCTTTCGCAGGAATCCCAAGACCCCTGCGCCGAAGGTGCGTATGGCCACGGTTGCCGACTTTCATGATTGGAAGGCTGAGATGCGGGCTTACGACGCGGCCAAGATGGATTTGAACCTCGCGACGCCGCAGCAGATTCAGGCTCAAAACGCTGCGATCCACGTCCGCAAAGGCGGTGCCCGCATCGTTCGGCACGCCGAGTATGTCTGAGCCCCCGCGCACGCCTTCGGATTTTTCCGAGATCCTGTCCGGTGACGAACCACCGATCATCGTTGGTGGGCAGGCAATTAATTTGTGGGCGGAAATCTACGCCAACCAGTCACCCGTATTGGATGCGTTTGCTCCCTTCACCAGCAGCGACGCGGATATTTACGGCAACCGCCTGCTGGCCGAAACCTTGGCCAAGCGCAATGGGTGGGAGTGTCATTTCACGAACGATCCCAATTCCGCCGCTATCGCCATCTTGGTTAAACCAACGCCGGGCGATGAACCCGCGTTGACCATTGAAGTGCTCAACGAGGTCAACGGCCTGACGGATGCCGACCTCAACATGAACACCGTCATCGAGCTGGAAGACGGCACCCGCTACCGCACGCCATCCCCGATTGTTCTGCTCAAGGCGAAGCTCTACAATCTGGTCTCGCTGGCGAATCTTGATCGACCGCAGGACATCCGACACACACGAATGCTGATGCAGATCGTTCCGATCTATTTCAACGAGCTAGCCGCAGAATATCGCAAAGGCAGCATTTCCGAGGGCAATCTACTGGGTGCAGTTCGTTACGCTGGTGGTGTTGTGACAGCACCTTTCGCGGGAAATGCAGGGCGCAGCCATGGCTTGGATTTGGATGAAATATTCCCGTCGAGTTTGCAGATAACCGGCCCCCAGAGCGTGCGTGTGGCCATCCATGCGATTTGCAAGACGGTCCGAACGGCGCGGGGAAAGCCCCACCACCCCTCAAGCACATCCTGAAGACCTATAGGCCGCGCTCCGGTCTGCGAAGTGAAGTTTTGCCCGGTGCCGGTGACTTCGCGGCGGTTTTCCCGCCGGCCAGGCGCAGCCCGGCCAGTTTGGGGCGGACCTCAAGCTTCTCCAAAAGCACGGCGGGCGGCACCCGCAACGCCTGCGCCAGAAATTTAATATCAATATCCGTGACCTCGCGTTCGCCGGACTCGATGCGCTTCACCGCATCCCGGGAGATCACCCAGCCGACCGCAGCCGCCCGGCCGGCCAAATCCTGCTGGGTTAATGCCTGTTGCTGCCGCAGACGGGCCACGGTTTCGCCGATCAGGTTTCGGTCGGTGCGGCGCAGGGGGACATATTTGCTACGGGCCATGGGCGATTTTTGGCCGTCAGTGTAGAGGTGTTTTCCCTCAATTTGGGGCGACATGTCGCCTGTTTAACTTGACTGGCGATAAACTCCCTGTCCCAAGCATTGGGCGACATATCGCCGTTTACGCATGCAGTCGAACCGATGCGGAGACATCCACCGACCTTGGAAAGATGCCACGGAAACGTGCCGTTCACTTGCTCGCCAAGCGCAGGGGGCGTTAGCCGCCAGCGCTTCGCATCTTTCGTCCGACCAAAATAACACGGCGCACCGTAAACGGCCCCAAACTTAAATCATGTCACTCAAACCCATTCTCGCTGCCTCCGTTTTCCTGATCTCTTTGCTCTCGTCGAGAGCGGATTTCACGATCCAGTTTGATTACAGCCATGATACCACCGGGTTTTTTGCGGCCAACCCCCAGGCCAAGGCTAATCTGGAGTCGGCTGGCGCTTATGTGGCGTCTTTCATTAAGGGGATGCATCTTGCTGCGATTCCGGCGCCTGCCCCTGTGGTCAATGGCGTGCCAACCGGCAATTTGACGTTGGGCTTCCCCCGATAAAACGGACACGCGTTGGGCGTGAGTTTAGGTTAGTTAGTTGAGATTGGATTCGTAGGCGAGAGGACTTTTGAAGCCGAGGGCCGAGTGAAGGCGGGTTCGGTTATAGAAGCTCTCGATATAATCGAAGATGGCGGTGGTCGCTTCATCGCGAGTGGCGAAGCGGTGGCGGTAGACCAGCTCATGTTTGAGCGTGCTCCAGAACGATTCCATGGTGGCGTTGTCGTAGCAGTTGCCCCGGCGGCTCATGGAGGCGATGCAGCCATGCTCGGCCAAGGTGGACCGGTAGGCCGCGCTGGCATACTGGCAGCCTCGATCCGAGTGATGGAGCAGGCCTGCACCTGGTCGGCGTCGCCGCAAGGCCATATGCAGGGCGGCCAGTGGCAACGCCGTCTCCAAGCTCGATCCCATGGCCCAGCCGATCAAACGGCGGCTATAAAGGTCGAGCACTCCGGCCAAGTATAACCAGCCCTCGCCGGTTTCCACATAGGTGATGTCGGTGACCCACACTGTGTCGGGCTTGGTTGGAGCGGGCACCTCGGCCAGCAGGTTTGGAGCGATGGGATCATCGTG
>Ga0123337_10004285_pt1 | contig 14642 bp, 12 predicted proteins | sample frozenSSSSmetaG_FD_89792 | JGI IMG/M metagenome (GOLD analysis project Ga0123337, IMG submission 89792) | Glacier valley bacterial and archeal communities from Borup Fiord, Nunavut, Canada, to study Microbial Dark Matter (Phase II) -... | ecosystem: Environmental > Aquatic > Freshwater > Ice >... | reverse complement strand
CAGTGAAACACGACCTTCGCCCAATCGACCCCACTCGCATCAATCATCGCGACCGACTCGGCAAACGCCCCGCGCGAATGCACGACCAGCGGACACCCCAACCGCTTGGCGATGCCCAGCTGCACCTCGAACGCCGCCCGCTGACACGCGAAAACCTGCTCTGCCTTAACCGCATCATCCTTCGGCAGATGAAACCGGTCCAGCCCGCACTCGCCCAACGCGACCGGCTTCTTCCCGCCGCTCCAAAACGCTTCAATCTGCGCTACTTCCTCGGCCCAATTCTCCCGCACACAGCACGGATGTAACCCGACCGAGTAATGAACCACTCCCGGATGCGCCACCGCCAGATCGCGGATCAACGCCCAGTCGTCGCTCTCTGTGCCGATGGAAATCATCTCGGTGACGCCCGCCTCACGCGCCCGTGTCAGCACCGCGTCGAGCACTCCGGCGCGCGCAAAACCATCCAAATGGGTGTGGGTATCGATGAGCATCATGGCCTGCTGTTCACTTCAAATAAAGCGGCGCATACCGTTCCTGCAAATAGCGCAGCAGGTATTTCGGCGTGAGCTCCTCGCTGGTCACGCTCCGCACCAACGCCAACGTATCATAACGCCGACCCTGTTCGTGGATGTTGGTTCTCAACCAACCGAGCAGTTTTGAGAAATCACCCTTCGCAAAATCCGCCTCCAATCCCGGCAGCGTTTTCAGCACCGTAAACCAAAGCTGCGCCGCGATCATGTTGCCCAGACAGTAACTCGGGAAATACCCAAACGCCCCGCCCGACCAATGCACGTCCTGCAGCACGCCAACCTTGTCGCTCGTCGGCGTGAGCCCGAGGAGCTCCTGCGACAACGTATTCCACGCCGCCGGCAGATCCGCCACCGCGAGATCACCTCGAAACAGCCGCTGCTCCAGCTCGAACCGCAGCAAAATGTGCAGGTTGTAGTGAACCTCGTCGGAATCCACGCGAATGAGCGTCGGTGCAACTTCGTTGACCGCCAGATACAGTTCCTCCGACGACACCGCCGCGAGTTGCGCGGGGAATTTCTCCCTAAACCGCGGCTCGAAAAACGCCCAGAACGCCCGGCTGCGCGACACCTGGTTTTCCCACAGGCGGCTTTGCGATTCGTGCACACCCATGCCGGCGTTTTGCCCGAGCGGCGTGCCTTGCAACGCCAGCGGCAGACCCTGTTCGTAAAGCCCGTGACCCGTTTCGTGGATCGACGAAAAAAGCGAGTCGAGCGGGTTGTCCGCATCGAAGCGCGTGGTCATGCGGATATCCGCACCCGAACCCTCGCAGAACGGATGCAGCGACACGTCGATGCGCCCGCGCCGGTAGTTGAAGCCGAGCCGTTCAGTGACCTCACGCAAAAAATCGCGCTGCGCCTCGACGGGGAAACCCTTGAAAATATCCGTCCGCGCCTTGATCGGTGAAGCGGCGATGGCTCGCACGAGAGGCACGAGACCCGCCTTCACCTCGGTAAACAGCGCCGTAATCTTGGCCGCCGTCATGCCGGGATCGTGTTTGTCGATGGCGTAGTCGTAAGCCCGGTCGCCCCAGCCGAGATACGCCGCCTCGCGTTTGGCCAGCGCGAGATGCTTTTCGAGATAAGGTGCGTAGGCGGCAAAATCTGCCTTCCCCTTGGCCTCGGCCCACGCGTGGTAGGCCGCGCTGGAGAGCCGCGCCTTCTCCGTGACAAACTCCGCCGGCAGCTTCGTGACGCGATCATAGTCGCGCCGCGCCTCGCGCACGACCACCTCCCGATCAACGTTTAATACTGGTTTGTCACGTAATACGTGACAAACCTGGTTTTCGAGTTCGGTCAAAAGGGCGCCGATTTCGGGGTCGCTGGCGGCGGCGTGGTGGAGCTCGGCCAGCAAGGCCGATTGCTCGGCGCGCTGGTCGGCACTGTCGGGTGGCAGATTCACCTGTTCGTCCCAGCCGAGCAGACCGGCGACGGTGCCGAGGACGTGGGCGCGTTTGAGTTTGGCGACGAGAAGATCGTAGGAATCAGGCATGAGCGGATTACCAAACACACAAACACACCTCGCAGATCGGGCGAAGCGCAGAATCACCCAAAAACGCGGCGACTCCCGCGTTACTTTTGCGGCAGCTTGGTCGGATCAGCCACGTCCGCCGCCGGAATCGGATCGAGCCCGCGCACGAAAATATTGCCGCCATTGGCATCCGCCGAAATGAGCGAGCCGCCACCGTTGACCGTGCCCGCCAAACCGGACCGGCCATTGCCGCCGCTGGTTGCCTTGATGGTGAGGTTGCGGACTTTCACGCGTCCGAAAATCGACGCGCTGAGATCCAGCGTGCAGACGGTGGTGGTTTCCATGACGAGAGTGATTTCGCCACCCGAGGTCGTGATCTTGGCCGGTTTGGTAATAGGTGAAACGAAGCCCACCTTGGCATCGGTGCCGCTACCGTGAACGACCACTTCCCCCGCCGCGCGCTGAAGCTCGATGTAGCCACCGTCGCTGGAAAGTTCGGTGCGGCCAAAGGCGCGCCCCACGGTCACGTTCCCCGTGCGGGTGTGGGCCTTGATGGCGCCGGTGCAGGCCGTGATCGCAATGTCGCCGATGCGACTGAGAACCTTGATGTCGCCATCAATTTCGCCCGTGAAAATCGGCCCGCTGTCGTTCGCGAGGTCGAACTTCCCCTTGATCGAACCGATCACAATGCCGCCGTCGATCGTGAGCACCTCGACGTCGCACTGCGGCGGCACCTTGATTTCGTAGGAAATCAAGAGCGGCGGCCACCCCTTCCACGACCAGGTCGCCTTCTTGTTGTAACGCGTAAGAATGTCCACGCCCGTGGCCGTCGCCGTCATGCGCAGGTCGAGCTCCTTCACGCGGGCATCCATGTCGGCTTCCTTTTCGACGTCGGCCTGCTCGATCACGGTTATCTCGATGGCCTGGCCGCTTCCCTTGGCAATATGCACCGCGCCGCTAAACGTATCGATTTTCAAAGTCGCGGCCGCAGGCACTTCGAAACGCCGCTCCACCCGACGCTCGAGAAGCGCAAAGGCATCCGTAACGGATAAAACGACAACCACGACCGCGCTCAAAAGCCGTAAGGACATCCGCTTTCAGATAGGGTAAAACACCCATCTTTCAAGACCCCAATTCAGCCCCTGCCAACCGTCATCCGGTTTTCTGGGCGTTGTTGCTCACGTAATGAGCAAGCGAACGGTTCATCGTGTAAGCCTTCAGTGAGGCGTCGCTGGCCTTGTCGTTGCGTTCAACGAGAAACCGGGGCGAACGCTGCAACGCGACCTGCTCTTCCTCCGCCGCCGTGGAGATGAGTAGCAAAATCTCGGCACGCGCGGGCAGGCGCGCCGCCGGAAAGCCCGCATAAGCGGAGAGCCAGCGGACGGTATTGAGAAAAGGAGTGGAGGCTGGACGAGTCACTCCGGAATCCTGCCGGAAAAATCCGTCGCGAGTCAACGGGCGTAAATCCTGCATTGCCAAATACGGCCGGATTTTGGACCCGTAGAATGGGGCAACCCACGCCGTATCAACCCAAGACACGCTCGAAGCATCCTCCGGTCGCACCCGTTTCCTTCAGACCCCATGTCCTCAAACACTTCTTCGCCCCCCTCGCTCGAGTTCGCGCCCATCAGCTTGAAGAACATGTTGATCCGGGAAGCCGCCCTCGCCTTCACCCGCCAGCGACTCACTCAGGCGATCCCCATCGCACAGGCGCACGAGCAGGAAGTCAGGGCAACCCGCTCGCCGTTCATGGTCATCCTGCCGACCAAGGCCAATCAGGAGTTTCGCGCCAACCTGGAAGGTTCGCGGCAAACCCTCGATGTTCTCCAAAAAGCCTTGGAAAAACTCACCGCCCGCGAACAGCAGCTGCTTTCGCTTGTTTCCTACCGCTTGGAAACCCATTTGCGGCGCAGCTCCCAAGAGTATGTGAACGGCCTCGCCAGCTACCGCTACCCCGACGACTGGCTGCGCATCAAAACACGGCTGGAGGATTGCAGCCGCGCCTACCACGAACCGCTCAAGACTCTCTCCGCCCTCTGCCTGTCCATTCCCGCCGGCCAAACCGTCGAAACCCACCCGCCCTGCCGGCAGCTGGCCGCCCGCGCGATCACCTGGGGCGAACGCCTTGAGGACGAAGTCCGCTTCATCAACAAGATCGCCGACGTCCAGCGGGCTCACACCGGCCCCGGCGGTTTCACCCTCAAGCGCCAGACCCCCGTCAACTGGAAGGAATGCGCCCAGGCGTTGCTCACCATGAACGCCAAAACCTGCCCTGCGGCGCTCGAAAATCTCATGCCCGATTCGGAAGCGATCTCGAAACGAATCCTGGACGACGTCGCCACCGAACAACAACTGGTCCTTCACTCCCCTGCTCACGGCACCGCTCATTTTCACGCCGAGCAATGGACCGCGCTGCGAGCCGCCGCCGCCTTGAAGGTCAATCCGGCCGAGTTGGAATCGTTGACCCAAGAAACGGAGACCCTGCTCGAAAACGGCGAACTTGAGACTTGGGCGTTACTCGATGAAGCACCGGCCGGTGCCCCCTCGCCCTCGAAACCACCCTTCCCCGTGACGACCGCCCCGTTCGCCAAGCCGGTTCCGCCGCCAACCCCGCGCCCCGGCCTCGTCCTGAAACTGCCCTCGCGGATCGCGACGCAAGCTCCCTTCACTCCCCCCAAGCAGCCGTAAACCGGTTCGCTCAAACTTTCGGCAGGACCAGAGAAACCCTCATGCGCGCGAGCCGCTCGAGAATGCGGCATTCATCCCGCACCGGCCACCAATCGTAGAGAAAAATCTGCAACGGCCGCCACATCGCAACCCAACCTCCGATCGTCAGGCCTTCCCGCACCACCGAGCCTGCGGTTCCATAGTCGGGCATCCCCACCAGCTGGCCTATCACCATACACGCTGCCAGAAACAGCAGACCGATGAGCAGGCTCAACCTCCCGCGCCGCATCAGCAGGCGAAACTCCAGCCGCTTGATCGCCGCGCGCTCCGTGAAAAAATGCCTCACCGCCTGCTCGACCTCCGCCGTTCGCTCCGGCGGAGGCGGCGCGGCCAGATGCACCACCAGCTTGATGTCGCCGTGCGGCGTCAGCTCGCGCGCCCAGGAAACGATGAACTCCTCCGCGTCGGCATCCAGGTCGCGCTCATTGAACGGCGACGGATCCATCGAGTTGAAGAGCTGCGACAGTTCACGCAGCCGAACTTCGATGCGGGGACCATGGGGTGCATCGGTCATGATCCCAGCATAACAGGATATGCCGCCCGCGCGAGCAGAAGCTCGCAACGGTCAACGCAACACCGTAGCCCACACCTTCTCGTCAAACCCCACCAGACCAACGCTTTTTCCGAGGGCGAACGGCCGCTTCACCAGATTGCCGTTCGTCGCGAGCAACGCCAGCGCCTGCGCCTCGGTCATCGCGGGCAGTTTCTCGCCAAGCTTCAGCTCTCGATAATCGTGTCCGGAGGTGTTGAAGAGTTTGCGCAACGACTCCGCGCCTCCGAGATGCGCGAGCATGCCCCGCAGCTCGGCGACGGACGGCGGCGTTTCGCGGATGGGTTTTTCGGTGAATGCGATGTCCTGCGCGCGCAGCCATTTCACGGCGCGGCGGCAGGTGTCGCAGTTGGCGTAGGTATAGACGGTCAGCGTGCTCACTTCGCCCACTCCAGTGATTTCACGACAAACTGCCAGTTGCCTTTGAATTGGCCGAGCTCGCCGTAAAATTTCAACTGCCCGCCATTCTTGCGCTGCTCGAACAGCGCGTCGCGGATTTTTTTGTCGGGACTGAACACCTCGTAAACATCGCCGAAAGCGCGCACCTTGAGGTAGCGATCCTCCACCGTCTCGCCTTCAACGCGGAAGAGTTTACCCGACCAGGTGCCGTCACGGAGGTTGGCCCCGGCGGGAAGCTTGTCGGCCGTGATCGCGACGGCCTTAACGTCCACCTTGTCGTAATCGCCCTTCGATGAAACCGGAGCGCTGTCGTCATCCTGCCCGGCCGCACGGTCCAGCGGCATGAATTTGCCGGGCTGGTTGTCGTCCACCGTGATGAACTTCGCATAGATCGGAAAATGGTCGGAAAAACCATGGCCGGCCGGACCCTCGCTGCTCCAGCGGTTGGGCAGGCCGCCGGCATCGGCATTGAGCCCGGGAAACTTCGCGACACCGAAAGAGTTGTCCACGTATTGCACGCCGCGACGATCATAGAGCCCGCGCGAGACGATGAGGTTCATCAACGTGCCCCACTCGCCCTTGAAGGTGTCGCTGCCGCGCTGGTCGACCGGCAACTCGAACCACAGGTTGTAGAGATCTTTGGCGGGACCGCGGATGGCCAGCTCGTTGCCCTGAGAGCCGAGAATGTCGTTGATGCCGGTCTGCTTCATCGTGCGATAGCGGCGCTTCTGGTTGTATTGGGAGTTGAGATCGCCGCCGATGATGATGTCGGCGTTGGGATCCGCCTTCAGCAAATCATCGAGGCGAGTGCGCAGCGTGCGGGCGTTTTCGATGCGAAACACCTCGGTCTTGGGATCGCCCGCGCCGGACTTCCAGTGGTTATCAAAAACGGTGAGCGGATAACCATCCACATCGAGCTGCACCTCGAGAATGTTGCGCGCGTTGAGGGTCGGATAGGTATGCACCGCCTTCACGGGAAACTTCGTGAAAATCACGGTCTTTATCGCATGACCATGGCTGTCCTCATATTTGCCCGGCTGGTCGCCGCCGGTGACGACCGTGTAACCGGTGAGGCCATGATCGACGCACGCCTTTAGAAGCAACGCCTCCGCCGGCAGATCGCCGATCACCGGCGTGAAATCCGCCCCCAGCATCCGGTCGATGGTCGTGCCAGCGTATTCCTTGAGGATCGCCGGATAATCGGGCGGTGACTTGCCAGGAGTCTGGTCGATTTCGATTTCCTGAAACAGGACGATCTCGGGGCCCTTGCTGCCGTTGAATTTCGCGAGCACCGAGGCGATGTTGGTCACCTTGGTCAGCGCATGGAGATGCGTGTAAACCGCCGGCTGGTAGTCGTCGTAGATGGCGACGCCATCGGCGTCGTGCAGGTTCTCGACGTTGTAGGCCACCACCGTGAAGGGCCGCGCCGCCAGCATCGCCGGCACCAACAGCAACCCGAGGGCGAATTTCCACATATGCATGATCCGATCAGTCTGCAGGAACCGTGCGCTGGCAAAGCCAAACCGGTGTTTTCGCGTGACGATCCTATGTCTGCGGACAACCGTAAACACATGCCGATACCCGAGCCGCTGCTCAACCTGCATGGCCTCACCGTGATGCGCGACCGCACCACGCTGCTGCTCGACGTGGCCTGGCGGGTCGAGCGCGGCGAGCACTGGGTCATCCTCGGCCCCAACGGTTGCGGCAAGACCTCGCTCCTCAAGGCTCTCACCGGCTATCTCACGCCCAGCGCGTGCGAAATCGAGCTTCTGGGCCGCCGCTACGGCGAGAGCGACTGGCGCGACCTGCGCCTCGAAATCGGCCTCGTGACCAGCGCCCTGCAAGCCAGCGTCCCGCCCGACGAACCTGCGCTCGAAACCATCATCAGCGGCAAATACGCGCAACTCGACTTGTGGATGAAAATCACGCCCGCCGACCGCCGCGCCGCGCAAAAACTCCTGCGCTTCACCGGCGCGGGCGCGCTCGGCGAACGTCTCTGGGGCCAGCTCTCGCAAGGCGAACGCCAGCGCATCCTCATCGCCCGCGCCCTCATGGCGAAACCCAAGCTGCTCATCCTCGACGAGCCCTGCGCCGGCCTCGACCCGATTTCGCGCGAACAGTTTCTCCACTTCATCGAAACTCTCGCCCGCCAGCCGCGCGGACCCGCCCTCATCCTGGTGACGCATCACGTCGAAGAAATCACGCCGGCCTTCACCCACGCCCTCCTGCTTAAGGCCGGCTGCGTGCAGGCATCCGGCCCGCGCAAAACGACCCTGGTTTCACGCAACCTCTCTGCCATCTTCGACGCACCGCTGAAGCTAACGTCACGCGGCGCGCGCCTTCACCTGCGTCTTCCCGCCAAGACGCAGGGCGCGTTTCAAACCTGAGCTTTACTGGGCGAAAATCTCGCCGAAGAAATCCTGCATGTGCTGCCACGAGCGAGTTGCCGCCTTCTCGTTGTAGCCGATGCCCACAAGGCCAGTCGCTTGGGCGAGGCGGGTCGCATCCGGATTGGTGAACGCGTGAACCGCGCCGGCGTAGCTCACGAATTCGTAATCGACCTTCGCCTTGTCCAAAGCCGATAGCAGCGCATGGAGTTGGTCCGGCTTGATGAAAGGATCAATGGCGCCATGACAGATAAGCACCTTGGCCTTGATCGCCGCCGCCTGTTCGTCGGTCGGCACGACGGGGCCTCCGTGAAAACTCACAATGCCCGCGAGTGGCACACCCGTGTAGGCCAGCGCCTGCACCGTGGAACCGCCAAAACAAAACCCAATCGCCGCCACCTTGCCCGGCGCGACCAGACCGGTCGCCAGCAACTGATCGAGCCCGGCCTTCGCACGCTCGGCCATGAGCGGCTTGCCGTAGAACGGCGAGGAGAGTTCCGTCGCCTTCTTCGGATCCTCGGTGTTCACGCCCGCGCCATACATATCGAGAGCAAAGGCGACGTAGCCGAGCTTCGCGAGGGCCTCGGCCTTGCCCTTCGCGTAGGCGTTGAGCCCCCACCACTCGGGCACCACGAGAACCCCGGGCACGGGATGCTCGGTGGACACCTTTGCGTCGTCATAAGCGAGATAACCGATGAGCTTCACGCCCGCGTGTTCGTAAGCGACTGGCTTGGTCACCAACGCCGCATGGGCTGACGCCAGCGCGCCCGCACAGAAAACCAAAAGAAGAGATGCGTATTTCATACGCGCCCAAAATGCCACGCGCCGCCTCTCCGTCAAACGACGTTGGTCTATTTCCGAAACAACGCGTCCAGCGAACCGAAACTCTTGAGCGGGGCTTTGGGCTTCGTCGTCGTCACCGGTAGAGGCGTGGATTCGCGCGACTTGGGTGCTTCGACCGGAGAGGTGGCCGACGACACTTTCCCACCCGACTTCAGCTCGGCGAGCGCCCGCTCCAGTTTTTGCACCGACACCGGTTCGGCCGTGCCCAGTTCCTGCGCGAACAAACTCACGCGCAACTCCTCCACCTGCCAGCGCAACTCCGGCACGCCGGCGAAAGCAGCCAGCTGCTTCATCCGCTCCGTGTCCTTGACCTGGTTTTGCTTCCACCGGTCAGCGCGCAGCTTCATCGCCTTCAGGTAACGCGGGAAATGCGCGAGCCGCGCATACGGCGTCACCAGCAGAAAATCGTTTGGCACCAGCGCGGCCAGCTCCGGACCTTGTCCGCGATAAGGCTGCGGATGCACCAGCAGCACCTGCCGGAGCGTCAAAATCTCTCGCAGCAAATCACCCAGCTTCGGCACCAGCCCTTGCAGGTCCGTCTTCACCTTCGCGACGGCATCAGTAAACGCGGACGCCGTGAGTTGCTTCACGCGTTCCGACGCCAGCAACCAACGCGTCACGGCGACATAGGCGTGTTCGCGCAACGTGTCGGCCGTGCCGAGTGTCGCGAGGAGCGCACCAAGTTCGCGCAGTTGCTTCAGGTCCTTGTGCAGGCAGGCGAGCTGGTGCGGGAGCTGCCACTCCAGCATGCGCTCCAATGCCGGCGCGCTCGATGCGGCGGCCTCCTCGGTGGTCTTGAAAAGGCGCAACGCCACGCCGCCGCCCGGACCATTTTTGAGGCCGGGATAGGCATAAACCGTAACGCCCGCCTGGTCGCACACGTGGATGCGCTCCGGCACATCTCCAAATTCCCATTCGGTCTGCTCGCCCATCTCGTGCTTGGCCCGGGCACGACGCCAAGCGTCGGGATCTTCGCGCGAAACACTCACGCTCACCTCGCGTTGGTGAGCCACCAGCGCCGTCGAAACGTCGGCTAATTCACGGCTCGCACAAATCTCGCGTCCGTCGTCGTCCACCACGCGCACCCGCACGCGCAGGTGGTCGGGCAGCGGGCGATCCTCGGCAAAGACACTCGCATCGATTTTCAGCTTCAGGCGTTCGCCGATGAGCTGGGCGAGCGCCTCGGGCAACGTCTGCCGCTGCGCGGTGAGACGCGAATGCTGCGCAGCCGCCTTGGCAAACTGCCGCGCGGCATCCGCCAGAGGCACGAAGTCGCGGCGTAACTCTTTCGGCAACGCGCGCAGGTAATGTTCAACCTTCGCCGCAAGGTGTCCGGGCACCGCCCAGTCGAGCGCGGCAGGCGTGAGATCGGCGGCAGCGCGCACCGGCACATCGAGGGTGACACCGTCGTCGGCCTGACCGGGCTTGTAGGTATAGTTGAGCGGAAGTGCGCTCTGCTGAAGCGGCATCGCCTCCGGATAAGCCTCGGTGTCGGCCTGCAACTCCTCGGGATCGCGCAAATCGTCGGGCGCCAGCATGAGGAAGCGCGGCTCGGCGCCTTTGCGCTCACGCACCAGATCGACCAGTTCCGCCACGGACGAAACGACCGGATCATCGGCGGACTGCGGCAACAGGGTCGCGGCGTAGAACCGGTAGAGGCCTTCGTCGAGATTCAGATAGCCGCTGTCACGTGTGCGCGTCAGCAGGCTCTCGATCTCTTCACGCACGCTGCGGTTGTGCGCAATGAAGTCCAGCGGCCAGGTGACCTGATCATTCACCAGCGCCTCACGAATAAAAATCTCCGTCGCATGCATCGGATCGATCTTGCCGTAGCTCACGGCGCGCGACTCCAGCTCCAGCCCGTAAAGGCGTGTGCGCTGCTTCACCATCACACGGCCGGCGTCCTGATTCCAGAACGGCTCGCTGTGCGCGACCTTCACGAGGTGCGCGCCGAGTTCCAATGCCCAGATCGGATCAAGCCGCGCGCAGGTGCGGGCGTAGAGGCGCGACGTTTCCATGATCTCGGCGGCCATGAGCCAGCGCGGGGACTTCGAGTCTTTCTTCGGCGCGTGCTTGTCGGGCTTCCGGTCGCGGTCGGAACGGACGGCGAGCATCGAGCCAGGGAAAATCACCACGCGCCGGTCATGCGTCGCCTTGTAGCCGGGATTCTCGTCATCGCGCAGCGCGATATTGCCAAGCAGACCTGCGAGAATACTGCGATGAATCGCGCGGTAGGCCGGCGTGCCGAAGGCTTCCTTGTCGGGCGTAATTTGGTCGGGCTGCAGGCCGTCGAACACCGAGGTGAATTTAAAATCCGCGCGCGACTCCAGCACGTCGAGCAGTTGCGCATGGACGTCGCGCCATTCGCGCATCCGCGTGTAGCTGAGAAAATGGTCTTTGCAGAAGCGGCGCAGCTTGGCCTGCGAGAGGCGGTCGAACTCGTCGTGAAACGCGTCCCAGATGTTGAGCAGCGTGAGGAAATCCGAGTCGGCATGGGCGAAGCGTCGGTGGGCGGCGTCGGCCTGCTGCTGCTTCTCCATCGGACGCTCGCGCGGGTCCTGAATGCTCAGGCCCGAGGCGATCACGAGCACCTCGCGCACGGCCTTTTCCGCGCGCGCCTGCAGGATCATGCGACCCACGGTCGGATCGACCGGCAGACGCGCGAGTTCGCGACCGACGGGCGTGAGTTGGCGCGCGGCTTCGGTCGCGTTGGCATCAAGCGCACCAATCTCCTCCAGCAGCGCGTAGCCCGCGCGGATCGACTTGGCGGCGGGCATGTTGATGAACGGGAAACGCTCGATGTCACCGAGGCCGAAGGCCTTCATGCGCAGGATGACGTCGGCGAGATTTGCCCGCTGAATCTCAGGCTGGGCGAAGCGCGGACGCTCGTTGAAATCCTGCTCGGAATACAGGCGGATGCACACGCCCGCCGCAACGCGGCCGGCGCGGCCTTTGCGCTGGTCGGCGCTCGACTGCGCGACCGGCTCGATGGGCAGGCGACGCGTGCGAGCCTGCGGCGAGTAGCGGCTGATGCGCGCCAACCCCGTGTCCACGACGAAGCGGATGCCGGGAATAGTCAGCGATGTTTCCGCAATGTTGGTCGCGACGATGAGCTTCCGACGCTGCGAAGTTGAAAATACGCGCTGCTGCTCGGCGGTGGAAAGACGCCCGAAGAGCGGCACGACTTCGCAGTTCGGCAGGCGGCGGCCCTCGAGGAGTTCGCGCAGTTCGCGGATATCACGCTCGGACGGCATGAAGACGAGCACGTCACCTGAATCGCTTTCGCGCACGATGCGTTCGACCGCCTCGGCCGCGCCGTCGATGTAGTGAAGCGCCTCGGACTTCGCGGCACGTTCGTCACCCTCGGCGGCGTCGCTGCCCAGCGCGTCGAGCGGCGCGTAGATCACCTCGACCTCGTAGGTGCGACCGGACACCTCGACGATGGGCGCGCCGTCAAAGGCCTTGGAAAATGCCTCGGTGTCGATGGTCGCGGAGGTGATGATGATTTTGAGCTCGGGACGCTTGTAGCGCAGCGTGCGGAGGTGCCCGAGGAGGAAGTCGATGTTGAGCGAGCGCTCGTGCGCCTCGTCCAGGATGATCGTGTCGTAGTCGCGCAGCAGCGGATCGCCCTGCACCTCGGCGAGGAGCATGCCGTCCGTCATGAACTTGATGACGGTGTCACTCGATGTGCGGTCGTCGAAGCGGATCTTGCAGCCCACCGCCCCGCCCCACTCGACGCCCAGTTCCTCCGCCACGCGGCGAGACACCGAGAGCGCGGCGACGCGGCGCGGTTGCGTGCAGGCGATCTTGCCGGTGAGTCCTCGCCCGGCAGCGAGACACATTTTAGGAATCTGCGTGGTCTTGCCCGAGCCTGTCTCGCCCGCGAGCACGATAACTTGCTGCGCGCCTATCAGGTCCACGATCTCCCCGGCCCGGCTGCTGATGGGCAGATCGGGAGGGAAATCGATGCGGAAGGCGGGAGGTTCGGCGCGGGCCACGGGTTTTAAGAATACAAAGGCCGCACCGTGGCAACGAAACCACCGGCTCGCGAGCGCGAAAGCCCCGTCATTCGCCAGTCGCGACACTTGCGAAAACCACCTTGCCGCGCCACGTTTCCGCTCATGTCCAACGAGCGTTACATCGCCGCCAAGCAGAAGTGGGCCGAGAAACAAACTGCCCGCGGCATTCGCCCGCGCGCCGTGGCTTCCGCCGACCGCCTTCCGCCAGGCCAGAAGCTCACCACCGGTTTTCCCGTGCTCGATCTCGGCATCCAGCCCGACGTGCCGCTCGCCGACTGGAGCCTCACGATTGACGGCCTCGTGGAAAAACCCGCGCGTCTGTCCTGGGCCGAGTTCAACGCGCTGCCGCAAGTGCAAGACACGAGCGACTTCCACTGCGTTACCACGTGGAGCCGCTACGATTGCCGCTGGGGTGGCGTCGCCTTCACCACGCTTTACGAACTCGTCCGCCCCAAACCCGAGGCGAAGTTTGTCTATTTCACGGGCTACGACGGTTATTCGACCAACGTCCCGCTCGAAAACTGCCTCGACGACGATGTGCTCGTCGCCACGTCGTTCGACGGCGCGTCCGTCTCGCGCGAACACGGCGGCCCCGCCCGTATCATCATCCCCAAACTCTATGCGTGGAAAGGCTCCAAATTCGCCAAAGGCATCACCTTCCTCGCGAACGATAAACCGGGATTCTGGGAGGTTCGCGGCTACTCCAACACCGCCGACCCGTGGAAAGAAGAGCGGTATTCCTGACCATCAGGTTGGCTGATCCAACCTGACAGCACTCAGCCCGTCGCATGAAAACGTCTCATTAGTTCGGCGATTTTTCATGGAACAAGTCCGTAATAGAGGCCGCTGGCTTGGAAAGTGCTATGAGGAGAATCTCTTCCGGCCGCCAATCCACTATGACGCCCATTCTCGACAGCCGAAAGCTGCTGGCTTTCACAACCCTCAGTCGTCTCGGTAGTTTTACCCTCGCTGCTCACGAGCTTCACCTCACCCAATCGGCCGTCAGCCACGCGATCAAGTCGCTGGAACAGGAGCTCGAATGCCGCCTATTTGACCGCCTTGGCCGCCGGGTAACGCTCACGCCCGCTGGAAAACAGCTTCTGGAGCACGCCCATAAGATCATTGCCGAGATGCAAAGCGCACGAAACGACCTCGCGACTTTCGGTAAATAACCGGCGCACGAAAAGCCGCGGCAGATCGCTAGGCCCAGATAAAAATCGCCCACGCCCACCGCGCTGTCCCGCCCAATTCTTGGCTTGCCTCACATCCCGCGGGAGCGTGTTCTCACCGACTCATCCCCGCCCGGGTGGTGGAATTGGTAGACACGCAGGTCTCAGAAGCCTGTACCTTACGGTGTAGCGGTTCGAGTCCGCTCCCGGGCACCATTAGCAACTTACGAAAATGGAGAGGGACTGGTTTCGACTCAGACCTAACCCCCTGACCTACCCCTGAGGCATGGAAAGTCGTTTCTACGACAATGCAAATCCTAGTTACTCATCTCGTAGTCTCCGGTTCCCACCGATTCTACAATAATGGAGACCTTGCATTCCATTTCTATTTAACGTGGTAAGTTTCACGACGGTTGAATTACGGGCTTACAGGGGGCCTCATGGACCAACTTACCCGCCCTGTCTTCACCCCTGTCTGATTTCCCCACCGTCGCGAACCACTCCAAGCCCGCCATGAAAATACCACGCTCCGTCTCGTTTACCCTGCCTG
>Ga0123337_10004283_pt1 | contig 14647 bp, 12 predicted proteins | sample frozenSSSSmetaG_FD_89792 | JGI IMG/M metagenome (GOLD analysis project Ga0123337, IMG submission 89792) | Glacier valley bacterial and archeal communities from Borup Fiord, Nunavut, Canada, to study Microbial Dark Matter (Phase II) -... | ecosystem: Environmental > Aquatic > Freshwater > Ice >... | reverse complement strand
TTGTGTTGTTATCTCCTCGCCATTCCGAATATTTTCAACGATATATAGAGAACGGCAAAAATCACGACCCTTAAGCTGCTTCTCCGTTAGATTATAGTCGACAACACCCATAGCTTTTTCAGCTTCGCGGATAGTTTTCACCATATCCGAAAATTCTGTTTCGTTCATGGAAAAGGATGCGTCAGGCCCGCCAATTGACCGGTCAATAATAAAATGTTTTTCAATAATCTTAGCTCCAAGGCACGTGGCAACAACTGCCGCAGTACTTCCCATCGTATGATCCGATAAACCGCTGACTACTCCAAACCTTTCTGAAAGGTCTTTAATCATTTTTAAATTTGCCTCCTCGATAGGAGCAGGGTAACTTGATGTACATTTTAGCAATGCTATATCCCGGTTACCCATTCTAATACATGCATCTACAGCAAGTTCTATATCTTCTAACGTAGCTATCCCGGTAGAAATAATTACAGGTTTACCTTTCGACGCAACATACTCAATCAACGGAATATCTGTGATCTCAAATGATGCTATTTTATATGCAGGGGTATTTAAGTCCTCGAGTAGGTCCACAGCACTTTTGTCAAACGGGGATGAAAAGCATATTAAACCTTCGTTCGCTGCTGCCTTGAATAGGTCTTCATGCCATTCCCAGGGTGTGTAAGCTTCCTGATATAAATCATAATAAGTTCTACCATCCCATATAGTGCCCGACTTCAAAATAAAATCTTCTTTGTCACAATTTATGGTCAAAGTGTCTGCAGTATACGTCTGCAACTTTATCGCGTTAGCGCCAGCCCTTTTTGCAGCTTTAATAGTTTCAATAGCAACATCAATACTGCCATTGTGATTAGCAGATAATTCTGCAATAATGAACACATTGGACGCGTTGTCAATTATAAATGTACCTATTTTCATGGCTTTCAAGATAAAAGTTTACCTTCTTCAATTAGGATCTCGTAATTTCTAACCTTATTTAATTTTAAAACACCATTAGGGGTTTTGACCAACAAAGGATCCGTAGATAAGATGAGTCCATTTGGCATTTCACTTGAAAAGCCCAAGTCATCATATTCAACTTCATCAATTATTAGCCGAGTATTTTCAATGTAACTAAATGCTCCGGGATAAGGATGAGCTTGTGCCCGAACCCAATTTCTAATTCTCTCTTTATGCCAATTCCAATCGATTTTTCCATCCTCTGGAGCTCTTTTGCCATAGCAAGTGGCTTTCGTATGATCTTGTTTTCGAAATCTGACGTCATTGGCTTCGATTTTTTGTAGCACAGACTTAACCAGACTAAAATAACGTCTATTGTATTTAGCTAAAATATCGGCCCCGGTATCTGTACTTTTAATAGGGATAGCTAATTGTTCGATAATATCCCCGGTATCACATCCTTCATCTATAACATGCGCTGTAATACCTGTTTTTTTTTCATTACAAATAATTGCCCATATATGAGGTGTTCTGCCGCGGTATTTAGGCAACAGAGAACCATGAATGTTAAAGGCTATCTTCTCCGGTAATCGAATTAAATCATTCTCAATAATAAACAGGTAATTTATCGAAACTAATACATCAATTTTTTTGCCCAGAATAAATTCAGCTGCTCTTCCGCCTCTGGGGTTCCTTGTGAAAACGTCAATTGATTTTTGTTCACAAAAATTGGAAATTTCAGTTGACGAGCGATCGGTCATAACAAAAACCACGTTGTGAAGCTTATGAAGCTTACTTAATAAAGTAAATCCTAGGCCACCACTGCAGAGTAATCCTATTTTCATACAGGTTGTATTTTCGAATAAATAACCACGTCGATAAATCGTGTTTCATAAAAACAATGATCCTTTAAGGTTGCGTCTTTAAAATAATTGTTTTTCTTGAGCACAGAATATATTCTTGGCCGAAGGTCGAATGCGTAAACAAAAATCTTGTGGAAATTAAGCTCTTCAAATGCTACTTGCTCAAGCAATCCCAGATAATTTGTCCAGTGCGATTCAAAAAATTGTTCCTCCAATGCAGTATTCATTATAAATGAAATCTCCGCATGTTTATCTATCCAATTAATATGAACCAGGCCCCCATAGCCAATTACATTGCCATCATTTAAATAAGAAAACAAAATTTGATCTGGTTTCTCCTGATCAAATAGTTTTTTAACAACCGTATTAAAATATTGATCCTGATCTTCTTTTGACAACAAATTGTTTTGTCTCAAATGATACATCTGCTCATTACGCCATTCCATAATAGAATATCGATCCTCCATACGAATGGGGACAAGCGAGAACGGCTGCATTGAAAATTCTTGCTTTGATAACGCTTTAAACGTATTCACTGGATTTTTAAAGAAAATTTGTTCCGGATACCGGAATATTTGAATTTACATGTAGGCCCAATCGAAGAAATTCAAAAAAGTAATTAAAAAATATTACCGAGGGTTTCAATCACATAGGATTGTTTATCATTACTTAATGACGAGAACATAGGTATGCTGATAACATTCCTGAAATACTTTTCAGCTTCTTCACAATACCCTTCTTTAAAACCTAAATTTTCGTAAAATGGCTGCCGATAGACAGGAATATAATGTAAATTCACACTTATTCCTCGACTATGAAGATCCTGATAAACCTGCTTCTGGCTTTTTTCTGTTTCGTCAAGTTTAATACGGATTGGATATAAATGGTAGCTTGAATAAACATCCGGATGTTGCCAGGGCGTGACTATCGGTAGTCCAATTAATTCATGATCATAACGCTCAGCTATTCGTTGACGTTCGGTTACAAATTCTTCAAGTCTGCTTAACTGGCTTAAACCTAATGCAGCCTGAATATCTGTCATTCGATAGTTGAAACCAAGCGAAGTCTGTTGATAATTCCAAATTTCATTGGATGGTCTTGGCAGCATTTCATCTTGTTCACTCGTAATACCATGGCTACGAAGACGTTGCAATCTGGTTGCAATTTTCGGATTATTAGTAACCGCAATCCCTCCTTCTCCGGTAGTTATTATTTTAACAGGGTGAAAACTGAATATCGTAATATCACTATACCGGCAGTTACCAATTGGTTCACCTTTATACTTCCCGCCGATCGCATGAGAAGCGTCTTCAATAATACGAAATCCGTACTTTTTTGACAGCTGATGTATTTCGGCCATTTCACATGATTGGCCTGCTAAATGAACCGGGATCACCACCTTCGGAAGCCGTCCAACTTTTTCTGCAGCAGCTAGCTTTTCAGCGAGCTTACTTACATCCATATTGTATGTGAGAGGGTTTATGTCAACGAAGTCGACCGAGGCGTTGCAATAAATAGCACAATTAGCAGAAGCCACAAATGTAATAGGACTTGTCCATAGCAAATCGCCCGGGCCTAGATCCAGAGCTAAACAGGCAATATGAAGCGCTGCCGTCGCATTACTTAGGGCGATCGCATGATTTGCGCCACAATAAGCTGCGAGAACATTTTCAAAAGAAGGTAGCACAGGTCCTTGAGTAAGGTAGTCCGAGCGTAATACGTCAACTACACTATCTATATCCTGCTGGCTAATGTCCTGACGACCGTATGGGATCGAAGATATCATATATTTTCTCTTTTTAATTCGTTAATTCAGGGGTGATGTGGTTCTACAATCAATACAGTCAAATTCAAAAAACCTTTCAGCATCGAATTGTCATGTACTGTTAGGATAATTGATTATGAATCTTGTTATTTAATGAATCACAATTTCTTCGTAAGTACCGGTACGAACAATATTTCCGTTTGCCAATTCTACAATATTTGTGCATTTTTTAAGCGTCGAAAGCCTATGCGCAACAATAAGAATAGTTAGCTCACTGCCGAGGCTTTCTATGGCTTCCATCACATTTTGTTCTGTTTCATTATCCAGTGCGCTGGTCGCTTCATCAAATACAATAACATCAGCGTTTTTGTACAACGCTCGGGCTATACCTATTCGCTGCCGTTGACCACCAGATAAACGAACACCTCGTTCCCCTACAAATGTATTATATTGCTTGTCCCAGGATTCAATAGTAGCAGCAATTTGTGCCTTTGAGGCCGCCTCTCGCACACGGTCATGATCAATTAATTTCTCAGGTACGCCAAACGCAATGTTCTCTGCAATTGTACTATCTGCCAGAAAAATAGCTTGCGGTACGTGCGCAATATGCGCCTGCCAATTCCTGTGATTTTCCTGAGAAATAATCTCACTATCAATCGACAAGGTTCCCATAGTGGGCTGCAATAAGCCCATTACTATATCTAATAACGTGCTTTTTCCACTTCCCGTAGATCCAATGAATCCGATACGCGCACCTTTGGGAATAGTTAGGTTAAAATTCTGCACAACCCATGGCGCACCCGGGGCATAGCGGAACGAAAGGTTCTCAAGTTTTATATCAGACTTAAATGAAATTGGCTCGTTAAATCCTGTATTAGCAAAATTTGGCAGCTCCTGATCCAGCAAATCCAGAGTGTCACGTAATAACCCCTCTGTGCCACGCATTGCAGTCCAACTCCCGTACGCTTGCTGCATGATCGGCAGCATACGTTGAGCGCCCAGGGCGAGAGCTCCTAATACAGGAATTGCGGTAACGAGGCCATTTGTGCCAGCGGCAAGTGAAAGCGCCAAAATTGCAATCAGTACCATTCCCAGAGCTTCTATACCAAATCGAGGTGTACTGGCAATAATAACAACGTTTGCCTGCGCCCGGCGTAAGGGGCCGTCAGCCTTTTGATAAACTTCACAATACACGGATTGAGTACCGTCAATCAGCACGTCCCGAATACCACCCAGGCCTTCCTGCAACGCTTTGATCACATGATTAGATTCCTGGCTAATTCTTTCACTGTGTATGCGAAGACGCCGCTTTGTAGATTGGATAACAAAAATATAAATCCCACCAAAACCTGCAAAAGCAGAAAGCGCAATTGCAGGATTTATCGTCAGCAACACAGCCAATATCATGAATATCATTAACAAAGAATTCAGAATAGTAAGTATTGACATTAGTATGTTAGATATTACGCTATTCACTTTACTGGAAATGCTTGAAATTACTTCACTACTGTTCCTGGACACATGAACTGAATATGGCTGAAAGAGTGTGCGTCGGTAAATGCTTATACTCAAGTCCGCCCCTACTGCATAGCTTAGCCGGGTTTGCACCCATAAAGTTATTAGCCGCATAGCTGCAGAAAAAAGTATAGCCACCGAGAAAACAATGGTAAGTGGCAATAGCAAATCCTTTGGTGTCAAAATATTGAAAAAAGTCACGAATGGCTTTGCTAGATGATGATCAAATATGACTTCAGGAGACGTTAATACACCTAAAAATGGAAGAACCGCACCAATACTTATGACCTCGGCAAAAGACGAAAAGATAATTAGAATAAACAAAATATTCAATTGTACCCGCCTACGCCCATCTATGTGCTTCCAAAGACGTTTTATTAATCTGTATAAGTTACCCCTTTCCATTCCTAACGTTACTGTGTGTTAATAATATTCTTAGTTAAAACTCATAGACTAAATCTGCAGCTTAACTATAGTTTTTATGTCTTAAACGTAACTAATTCTGTTTGTACTTATACAGACTTAAATAACTCCTCTTCTACCAATTCACAGATGATATGACCTATCAAAATGTGACATTCCTGAATGCGCGGAGTATCAGTTGAAGGAATATCCAAAAGAATATTAGAATTTGCTTTCATGCCGCCGCCATTATTACCCGTCAGGGAAATGATATTAATGCCTTTACCTTTTGCAACTTCGTATGCTTTTATTATATTTTTAGAATTGCCTGAAGTGCTTATTCCAACAAGTACATCTCCCGTTGCCCCAATTCCGTCGACAATTCTTGAATAGACAAATTCATACCCATAATCATTGGCAACTGCTGTGAGATAGGAGGTATTACAATGTAATGCCTCTGCGGGTAAAGATCTGCGGTCCTTGTAAAATCTACCAGAGAACTCAGCAGCTAAATGTTGAGCATCAGCAGCGCTTCCACCATTGCCACAGAACAAAACCTTGTTTCCATTTCGAAATGCCTCTGAAATAGTTTCAACAGCGGCTACGATTTTATTTATCAGATCGGAATCATTTAAGATAGTTTGTTTTAAACTGATAGACGATTCAATTATTGAGAGCGTTTTGTTTATCATATTTTCATTCATGTACTCGTTTCATTATAACTTAAAAGCCCTTCCGGCCTCAATCCAATCACAAAATCTTCTATAATCCTCAGGGATACCAATGTCAATAAACTCGGTATCTACTATTACAGCCGTAATTTTATTGGTTTCTATTAACTCGGGGAAAATCTCACGCTCTAAAGAGAAGCTACCTTCCCGGCCAAGAAATATTTTGGAATCAAGGTGATAGATCCCGACGTTTATCCAACCTGGTTCAGCTAGATCTGCCTTCTCCTCGAAACTGACTATTTTATTATCTACTATATTTATAGTTCCAAATCTGTCTGCATTGACTACTCTGGTAATACCTATACTATTGACCGGTGAGTCTAGCATTTGTTCGTATCCTGAACTAAGCCAAGTGTCTGCATTGGTCACTATAAAAGACCCGGTTAAATTCAATTCGGAAACTGCATTTGCAATCGCCCCTCCTGTGCCCATTGGGGTATTTTCGATTACAAAGCTTGTTTTACAATTTTTTAAGATCCCAAATTCTTTCTCTCCTTCAACGAAATCTATAATTTGCCCTGCCCGATGATGCAAAAGAAAAATAAATTCTGTGATACCATTTTCAATCCATTTCTCGAGAATATAATACAAAAATGGTTTTCCATTAATTGGAGCTAATGGCTTGGGTAAATCATTAATGATGGAGCTTAATCTAGTTCCAAACCCGCCAGCTAGGATTATAAGCCTTCTAATTGCCACGATGTCCCAAGATTATGTTAGTTAAATCTTTGTAATTATCTACACAATTCAATTTACTATATGAAACATTGGAATCTTCAGATTTGATACTCCACTCGGACGAGAACCAAATAGAAATGCAATTTGCTGAAATAGCTGTATGAATATCGCTGATGTTATCTCCTACCATATATAAATTTTGACAAGGGATATTATATTTATCCATTAAATATCGAGCAAATTTTGGAGAGGGTTTTCTCAGAGAGTTCTCAGACTCGTCCAAATCTGTAGCAATACAAACTTCTTGAAATTGTAGATTATCCAGCCCAATTTGTGAAAGCATTTCATTATTAACTTTCTCAACATCATCCAAGGTAAAATAACCTCGGCCAACCCCTGATTGATTAGTATGCAAAAAAATTAGAATATCATTTTCTATTAATTCCTCTAAGCACTCTCTTACTCCATTAATAAGTTCAACATCTTCAACTTTATGTAGATAAGGTTTGTATTTTATGAGTGTCCCATCACGATCAAAAATTACCCCTCTCACAATCCTACAATATCTCCTTCAAGAAACGTGCTATCAATAGGTAAATAATTGAAACAATACCAAATGCTAAACCAGTAAATATTATTCCATTTCTTTTACTCATCTTCTCTTGGGGCAAAGGTAAAATAGGTGTATCAATAATTTGGATCAATGGTGTTTCCCTTCTCAAAGAGACTTTAGAAATTTCCAAATTTTTAACTAACTCACCCAATATTACAGTATTGGCCTCCACATCTACTTGCCTTGTTTGTGAGGGCACAAGTAATTTCTGTCGGGCTGGGTTTACATTAGGATTAGCATCTATAGAAGAAGCCATACCCGCTAAAGCTGAGTATAAAGCTCTTCTAACAGAGTCAGTTTGGTGCTGTAATATCTTCAGATTTTGAACCGACTTCTTAGTCTTGGTATCTACATAAAAGTCAGATACTTCTTTAGCAAGTTTTTCAGTAAAATATTTTGCAAAAAGTTCATTTTCAGAAATAAAACGTACAAGAATTATACTTGACTTTTTATCCAATTTATCTACAGTAAGAGGTCCTGATATTATTGTTCTATAAAATTGACCCAATACACTATCTTGCTTTAAAGTAAATTTAGAACGATCAGCATTCGGCAAATACATTATACCCTCCAATTCTGCATTACCTTTCCAGCCTTCACGAAGCTTATTAAATGAAATGTAGAATTCTGCAAGAGTTTGGTTCTTGCCCTTAAGAGTCACCGTTGACAATAAAACTTTCTCAACCATAGAACGTGACTTCATCAATTGAAATAGATTATCTCCTGCAAATGCTCCACCTCCACCTCCACCCAAGTCGAATCCAAATTGACTGGCAATACCCAACGCGCCCCCCATCCCACCAGATTTTTCTTCTTCTAAAGCAAAGCTTAATTCTGCTTTGTAAACAGGCTCTTGAGAATTAGTATAAAAAAAACCCAAAAGTCCACCTACAAGTCCAACAATTAGAATAGTAACCCATTTAGAAAGAAGAAAACTCGAAAGTTCCTGGACCTTCAGAATAATTTCCTTTAATGAGATTTCGTCAGTTCTGTTACTGCTATCGCTAGTATTAGTTTCTTTAAGTTGTGGATCTAAATCACCATGATTCTTATGACTACCTGTATCGAATCGTTCATTAGGAACCGAACTAGTAGGGGTAGATTCAGGAAAATTTTGTTTATCAAATTTCTCCATAATTATTTAACTAAATTCAAAATAATTACAGCTAAAGAAGCCAATCCACTTGAAATTCCAACAATTTCAGCCGCTGATAATGATTTCTTATCCGCTTTCTTCGGAACAAAAATCTCAGCACCCGGACTTACATGAGGGTAGTTATTAAAGAAAACGATCTTCCGTGTGCTCTTGACCGCACCATTAGCATATAATATGTATGATCTGCGTTTCAATGATCGGTCTGAGAATCCACCTGACTGGGAAATATAATTTTTGAACCCCTTCCCCTTTTCATAAACTATTGTGACAGGTGAAAGGACTTCTCCACTAACCTTAATCGTTTGCAATTGTTTTGGGATAGTAACTATATCCCCTTCTTCCATAATCAGGTCATATGCTGTCCTTGGATTAGCGAGTATCTTTTCAAGATTAATTCCAACATTAATATTTTTTACAATATCTTCTGCCTGGCTCCCAACATTGGTAGAATCTGCTACATTGGCTTGAAGCCGCTTAATCGTATTCAATTTTTCTTTAGCCAATTCAACACTATCTGCATTTGCATCCGGAATACCAGGTCTCTTTAAGGAAGCACCTGGAGTATAAGCAAGTGCGGTCAACCCCCCCGCTCTTTTTACAATATCTGAAATCCTTTCGTCTTTGTTCAATATGGTATAAGTACCAGGATACAACACTTCACCTTGGATCTTTACTTGTCGCTGAACTTCATAACCAGATTCATTCCTGACAGAAACAATATCGAAAGGCTGCAAAAAAAAGGGGGCTCCTTTAAACTTAAGATCCCTTTCTAAATTTACTTGAAAAACCTCTGCAGTAGATGCTGACTGTGATAATACGTCACTGTTTTTTACTCTTCTTGATACTTCAATACGCTTAGAACTTGCACCCTCAGTAAATCCTCCAGCCTGAATAATAAGTTCCTCTAGGGTTATATTCTCAGCATACGGAAAACTCCCAGGCTCCCTAACTTCACCATCTATTTTTACCTTATATTCCTCTTTTAAATCAAAAATAGAAGAAATAATTACAATGTCCTCCCTTAATAATGGGATATCCGCAGAGGTTCCATTTAGAATACTAGCAACATCAAATGAAAGTAACTCTACCTGGTTATCAGGCTTTAAACGAGTCAGATAACCTCTTTTTGTAAAAGCATCTTCCTTTAATCCTTCAGCCTTCTTAATCAATTGGGTGAGTTTCAAGCCAGGTTCAAGCTCATATTGCCCAGGTCTGAAAATTGCTCCCTTTATGGTTACACGGTTTGCAAATCGTTCTAATACCCGATCAATAAAAAACTTATCTCCAGTCGATGGTTTATATTCTGTATAATTGTCCGAACTGATATCTATTATCTTACGTTCAGTATCTGTATTCTTTAACACCTTAACTCTTGCCTTAAATGCACTTTCTGTAAAATCACCTGCAAAACTTAGTAGATCCTTAAAGGACTCACCCGAACGCAGTTCAAAAATTCCTGGTCGTTTTACTTCCCCAACGATTTCTATACGGGATTGGTAGACAGGCACCCGAATGATATCCTGATCCTGCAATCGCAAATTTTCAGACATTTCGCCTTTCATTAAGAAATCATAAATATCAAGGCTTGCAATTTTCTTCCCACCACGTATCAATTCAATGGTCCTGAATGAGCCATTCTCAGTAGGTCCACCTGATGAGTATAATGCATTAAATACATTTGCCAGGGATGGAAGTGTATAGGTACCTGGCTTCACAATTTCACCGGTTAGAATTACCTTAATACTACGAATATTTCCAAGTGCTATACTCAGATTCGTACTCCCATTACGCAGACCACCGTAAATAGATGTTAAACGGGAACGGATTCTTGACGTTGCTGCTTCAATCGTTAAGCCGGCTACCGGAATTACTCCCGCATATTGAACATTAATGGTTCCTTCAGGACTTACCTTTAAATTGTAAGAAACTTCCGAATTACCATAAATATCAATCAATATCTCATCATTGGGGCCAATCACATAATTCTTAGGGGTAGCCATATTCAAGTTGGGTTCAAAAGTCAGATTGGAGTTTTTGAACAAATCGGCCCCAAAAATTTTTGATCGTAGTTCCATCAAGGCTTTTTCAGCTTCAGTCTCCGGATTCTTTTCCTGAGTCAAACTATCTGTTTCATAATTCAGCTCCCTACCATCTGTACGACCCTTAGGCTGAACTTTATTTGGATCAGTTTGATCAGATTTTTTCTTGTCCTCCTTTTTTATTTTTTCAACACGATCACGTAACTTTCTAATCTCTTCGGGACGCATTCCACGAGCTTGGGCAATCTGTTCAAGTTGGGCATCACCCATACCGTTGGCTTCAGCCTGTCTCATGAAAGACCTAACCTGGTCATCACTCAATTCATCAACACGAACATTACCCATGTTTTGAGGATTTACCTGTGCTATAGAAGGAATACTTATCGCTAAAAGGAATATTAAAGCAAAAAGACTGAATATTCTTGTGGAATTATACGTGAGATATGAGATGTGGGATGTATGTAAAATCATTTTATAGAATAAAGAATAACATCTTGAGAATTAAAAATTAACACATTAATATATGATCTAAACTTATTTACTGATTTGATTTTCATGTAAATGAAAACGCAAACATTCAACGTAAGTCTTAGAACGTATTTCCGCAAAGCTAATTAATCTTTAGTTTATATGTATAATTGAATTGTGGTATTTAAACCTTAGCCTTCAGATTGCCCATCCAGTTGCTACTTATGGAGGGGGTGACGCATTATTCAAAATAGTTTAAAGTGTTAAATCCTCCTTTTTTTAGATATTCATCTTTCTTCATCAGATGTAGGTCTGATAAAACCATCTCTCTTACCAATGTCGGAAGATTATATTTAGGTTTCCAGCCCAATTTCGTATTTGATTTTGTAGGATCACCAATCAATAAATCCACTTCCGTAGGCCTAAAATACTTCGGATCGACTTTTACTACAGTTGTCCCCAGCCTGAGATTATCTACTTTAATCTTTAGGCTTTCCGCTTTAGCCTCGTCAATATCAATGATCACTCCTTTTTCATGTTCATCTTTCCCGCTGAACTCAACTTCGATACCTAATTCAGCGAAACTCATTTTCACAAAATCCCGGACCGTTGTGGTTACTCCAGTGGCAATTACAAAATCCTCGGGCTTTTCCTGTTGCAGGATCAGCCACATAGCTTCCACATAATCTTTGGCATGACCCCAGTCGCGCTGAGCCGATAAATTACCAAGATATAGACAGTTTTGAAGACCCAGGGCTATCTTTGAAGCAGCTCTGGTAATCTTTCGGGTAACAAAAGTTTCCCCTCTTACCGGGCTTTCATGATTAAATAAAATACCATTGCAAGCGAACATATTATAGGCTTCTCGATAATTAACCGTAATCCAGTAAGCATACATCTTTGCAACAGCATATGGAGAGCGTGGATAAAATGGAGTCCTTTCTGACTGTGGTACTTCCTGTACTAATCCGTATAACTCTGAGGTTGAAGCCTGGTACACCCTTGTCTTCTTTTCTAAACCTAGCGTTCTCACTGCTTCAAGTATTCTTAGAGTTCCAATTCCATCTGCGTTGGCCGTATATTCCGGGGTCTCAAAACTAACATGAACATGACTCATTGCTGCCAAATTATAGATTTCATCGGGCTGTACTTCTTGAATAATACGAATCAGATTAGTTGAATCAGTCAAATCTCCATAGTGCAGCTTGAGTTTTAAACCCGTCTCATGTTGGTCATGATAAAGATGATCAATTCTGTCAGTATTAAACAGAGAACTTCGTCTTTTTATCCCATGTACAAAATAGCCCTTCTTCAAGAGAAACTCTGCCAAATAGGCTCCATCCTGGCCAGTTATACCAGTAATTAATGCTGTCTTCATTTAATATATTCTTGTTATACTATTGCAATTTTATTCATAATTGAATTAATAAGAGCGAAGCACAAGACTTGTTTAATTTTTCTTCAAATAAAACATCTTCGAATGGCTCTCAAGCATGGCTCCGCCCTTTCAGTCACATACAATGGTGCGACATTTGCATAAAACAAACAATTAGGAACCCCTTAAGAGACTTTTATTTTCTCAACTATATTTTTTCTGAGGTCTACTTTAACCTGCAATCCAAGATCCTCTAATAGCAAAAGCGCATAATTACCTTTACTCTCCAATACTCCTGCCTCCTTATCCATTAAAGCGCCTGAGCGTATTCTGATCCTGTCATTAATCTTTAAGTTAGTTGCCTCAATACTATCATGATCGTATTGCATCAACCAGCCCTTAAGTCGATCCATTTCCTTTCCCCTTATCTTCGCAGGTTTGCCACAATGATAAACATAACGAACTACTCCCGGAACTGTAAAAACGCTATCTCGAACACTATCCTCCAAACTAACAAAACAATAGGATCTGAACAGAGGCTCTTCAACCCATTTCCATCTGTCACTCCAAAGTTTTTTTCTTTTTAAAAGCGGACAATATACTTCTATACCCAATGAAGCCAATTTATCTGCAACGGCTTTCTCATAACGAGATTTTGTGTAGAGTACGTACCAATTCATGCTAAGTGATCAAATATTAAGACCATTTCCTTATTGTGTTTCTCAACATAAACATCAGCATCTGCCTCTTCAAAGACCAGATAACGGATTTTCCTGCCAATAAGTGGTTCTGCCTTTTCAACCAGGTTACTAAGATAATTCCGGTCAATATTGTCGCCTATAATCATCAAATCAATGATATCCGAATCAAGACCACGGGCTATCATGCCCTCAAGATATACACGTTGCACGTTTCCTAAACGGTCAATAACCTTTTCAATTACTTCTTCTACTCCAATAAACTTTCTGATAATACTGTTCAGATCTTTGAACAAAGGATGGAGGGTATTTGCTCTGTAAAGTTTCTTATTACCTTCAGATTCTGCCAACAAAAGACCAGCTTGTTCGAATCGATTAAGCTCCTGTCTAATACCATTAGTACTCTCATTAAACTCAGTCTCAAGGCTTCTTAAATAGCCTTGATTATTGATGTTTAAAAAGAATTTAAGCAATAACTTAATTCTCGTTTTGGATGTAATTAGACTTTCGAGCATAACATTGAGTATATTTAATACTCATTATATAACTCAAAAGTAGGAGATATTTTTAGAAATACAAGAAAAATTTGATGATTTAATTGTGGGACAAGTTGGCTTCAACAAGCAAATGGGATGATTAGCAAATGGGAATTTAGTTCATATGAAATCAAAGAACCACTTGATGTAAGGCGAACAATTTACAATCGAAGAATGATTTCTTCTTGATACTTGATACTACCCTAGCAGTTCATTTGAAATTAGAAGTATAAATTGACCTATTATTTAAATAATCCGTATAGGCTATTTTAAGACCTTCCACAAGACTCGTTGTATGATTCCATCCCATATTATGTAGTTTTGACACATCCATCAATTTTCTGGGGGTACCATCCGGTTTACTAGTATCAAATACGAGGTTACCATCAAAACCAATGGTGTCTTTTACTAGAAATGCGAGTTCACTAATTGTAAGATCCTGTCCTGTTCCTACATTTACCAGCTCTTTATCATCATAATTTTGCATCAAAAAATAACATGCATCCGCAAGATCATCTGCAAATAAAAACTCCCTCCTGGGTAAGCCAGATCCCCAAATATTTACTTCTGCTGCTCTATTTATTTTTGCCTCATGCAATCTCCTGATTAAAGCTGGCAAAACATGTGAATTCTCGGGATGATAGCTATCATTATAACCATAAAGGTTAGTTGGCATCACTGATATAAAATTGCATCCGAATTGATCGCGATACGCTTCACACATTTTGATACCTGCAATTTTTGCTATAGCATAAGGCTCATTTGTTGGCTCTAATAAACCAGTCAAAAGATATTCTTCTTTAAGGGGTTGAGGAGCTAATTTAGGATAAATACAACTTGAACCAAGGAACATCAGCTTTTTTACTCCA
>Ga0123337_10004282_pt1 | contig 14647 bp, 14 predicted proteins | sample frozenSSSSmetaG_FD_89792 | JGI IMG/M metagenome (GOLD analysis project Ga0123337, IMG submission 89792) | Glacier valley bacterial and archeal communities from Borup Fiord, Nunavut, Canada, to study Microbial Dark Matter (Phase II) -... | ecosystem: Environmental > Aquatic > Freshwater > Ice >... | reverse complement strand
GGTTGCGCCGAACTCATCGCTTTCAGGAACTTGTGAAAATCGACTACCGTATACAGTATTGGCAAGGGCTGAAGATTCTACATGTTGATTTTGGGTGAAATTGTAAGTCAGACAAACTCCTAGGGCGCGCTTGATCGATTGCTTGATCCACCATGCGCCGTAGGTCGAGAGTTTTCCTCCTTTCTCCGGGTCAAAGCGCTCGACCGCGTGCATCAGGCCGATGTTGCCTTCGGAAATCAGGTCGCCAAGCGAGAGTCCGTAACCGGAATAGTCTTGGGCGATCTTCACGACGAAGCGGAGATTCGCCTGAATCATCTGGGTGCGAGCCTCCTTGTCGCCCATTTTGATCCGTTCGGCGAGAGCGGTTTCCTCTGCCAAAGTCAGCAGAGGGGTCTTGCCGATTTCCCGCAAATAAAGTTTTAGGCTGTTGTCAGAATCGTAGGACATGATGGGTGGTGGTTGTTTGGAGCTACTTGGGTGTTCGTCCGCTTTTCAGTTTCAGATTCAAAAAATGCAATAAATCGGGAAAAGTTTTTTCGCAGTTTTTTTGAATCTGATTCCGGATTCCGGTCGAAAGCCATACTGGATTCCGGAATCCGCAATGGAACCGGGGAACTCAACCTAACCGAAAATACAATGATGAAAACTACCAAACCACTATTCAAATCCTTCGTCTGTTTCCTCAGCCTCGCCTCTTTCGCCACCAGCGCGGTGTCGGCTGCGGAGGAAAAAAAGGACATCGTGGAGACCGCGGTTGCCGCAGGCTCCTTCAAGACCCTTGCCGCCGCCCTCGGGGCTGCCGGTCTGGTCGATACGCTGAAAGGCTCGGGTCCCTTCACCGTGTTCGCTCCGACGGACGAGGCATTCGCGAAACTGCCGCCCGGCACGGTGGAAACTCTGCTCAAGCCGGAGAACAAGGCCAAGCTCGTTGACATCCTCACCTATCATGTTGTGAGCGGGGACGTCGATGCCGCCGCAGCGATGAAAATGAAGGAGGCCACTGCGCTCAACAAGAAGCCGATCATGCTCGAGGTGAAGGAAGGCGCGCTCTTCCTCAATAAATCCAAGGTCACCAAGGCGGACATCAAGTGCTCCAACGGCACCATCCACATCATCGACTCGGTGCTCATGCCGCCCGCTGGCAAGATGTGATCCAAACGAGTTTCTCGACAATGTTGATTGACTCCATGGAGCCCGGTTTCCTCGCCACTCGAGCGTGGGGGCCGGGATTCTTTCGTGTGACGGTTTTCCCACGGGACCCATTTGGATTTCTGCGCCCGCGACTGCGATTTTCGTCACTTGCGCGATCGATCATGTCCCTTACAGCTAAGCACGGACAGATTCTTGTATCCGTCCGCCTCGCGAATCGAATGGTGAATTTTCCCGCCACCACCCAGGAGCTGGTCCTGCCGCAGATCGCGGCCGGGGAGCCACGCGCCATGAACCGATGCATCACCGCCTACGGCGCGATGGTGTGGGCCATCGCGCGCCGTTACATCAAGGATACCTCGGAGGCGGAGGATCTCGTGCAGGAGGTTTTCACGGAAGTCTGGAAAAAAGCAGCCTCGTTCGATCCCGCGCTTGCCTCGGAGTCCACCTTCATCGGACTGATCGCCCGCCGCCGCTCGATTGATTTCCTCCGCCGCCTTGGGCGCAGACCGGATTTCGAACCCCTGTCTGCCGCTGAAACACTGCCGCAACCGGCCGCGTCGAACCATTCCGTCACCTGTGATCCGGAAACCGTGCGGTCATCGCTCGCCAATCTGCCGCCCGACACCCGCCAGCTTTTTCATCTCTTTTTCGAAGACGGCTTCACTCATCCTGAAATCGCCGAGAAGACCGGACTGCCACTCGGCACGGTGAAAACCCGCCTTCGCCGCGGGCTCCTCGCGCTGCGGGACCAGCTACAGCGCCTCGGAACCTCGAACCATCAATCGACATCATGAATCCGTCCGACCTGATGATCCGTTTTGAGGAACTCAGCGCGGGCAGCGCGATGGGTGATCTGAGCCGTGAGGAAGAGCGCGAATTCATGATCCTGAGCGAGGAACTCGGAATCAGCCCGGATATTTCCCTCGATCTGCTGGCAACGTCCTGCGAGCTGCTACTTCTCGACAAATCAATCGAGCCGATGCCTGCCTCTCTGGCGGCGCGGCTTCATCAGTGTGCCGATCAAGCGGCTGACAGCCAGACCTCCCACATCGTGCGCCCCCAAGTTTCAACGTGGAGGATAGTGATCGGCCACCCGTTCACCGGATGGGCCGCCGCAGCCGCCATTCTGGTTTTTGTGGTCATGGGATCGCAGACGCCGGCGGATCTATCACCTGCCAGCGAGGAAGCCCGCCTCCGCAGCGAGGCCACTGATCTCATCGAGCGAAATTTCGAGGGTCTCGGTACGTTCAAAGACACCACCGGCAGGGTCACTTGGAGTGATTCCCAACAAAAAGGCTACATGACCCTCAGCGGCATTCCGGTGAACGATCCGAAAAAAGCCCAATATCAGCTTTGGATTGTCGATCCGAAACGCGACGAGGCACCTGTAGATGGCGGCGTGTTCGATATTTCAACAGACGGCTCGCCAGTCGTTGTTCCGATCGTCGCCAAGCTGTCCCTCACCAACCCGCAGGCATTTGTGATCACTCTCGAGCAGCCGGGTGGTGTGGTGAAATCAAAGCAGGAACAGGTCGTCGCCCTCGCAAAGAACTGAAAGGCGGGCTAAAAACCGGCAGGATGGTTGCTGAGACCCGTCTGGCCGACAACTCGGTCGCGCGAACCACCCCGGTCACCACCCGCACAGGCGAGGCGTCACTAGAGGTCAAATCGGTCACGTGACACTCCCGGCGTGGGCCGGGCTGGCACCAGGCCGTCATGACATGCCCTCCGATGTCCAGGGCTGCCCATTTCTTGATTTCAACATTCACACCCCAGCACCCGCCGTCCGGCTGGCGCAGGACCCCACCTTGGCAATCGCCACGGCAGGTCCCTGCGTGATGGTTGTCGTGATGGTTGCCCCTTTCACAATAAAACAGAAAGAAAACTAACGGAATAACACCTATGCTTCAAGAAATGCTATACTGCCGCGCATGGCAATTTGTGGAAAATGCCCGGGGAGTTTCCACAAAACATGAGGCGCGGGAGTATAAACAGTTCACGCTGATTTCAAAGAAACTGCTGGTGCATGCCATCGGTTTTTTCGTGTGCGTGAGGACCACAAAAAAAGCTACCGGAGCGAACCGGCAGCCTTTTGTTAAAACCGTTGATCGGTGTCGGAATCTTATTGTCCGTCCGGAGCGCCTTCAGGGGCGCCGGGGCCGCCGGGGCCGCCCTGTGGCATTGGGAACGGCATTCCGCCTTCTGGAGCGGCCGGTGCGTCCTGGATCTTGACGAGCTCAAGTTCGAAAATCAGCACGCTGTTCGGTGCGATGTCCGCGCTGCGGCGCTCCTCACCGTAGGCGAGGTTGCTCGGCATGAACAGTTTCCACTTGGCACCGATGGGCATGGTGGTGAGGGCTTCCTTGAAACCTTCGACGACCTGGAGCGTCATCGGCACCGGCTGACCTTCCGGAGAAGCGTCGAACTGCTTGCCGCTGATGAGCGTGCCCTTGTAATTCACGAGGAACTGCTTTTCAGGAGCGTCCTTGGCGTCTTCCTTGGGAGCGACGTATTTTTCGGCACCGCCCTTGGCGAGCACTTCATATTGGAGGCCGCTCTTGGTGGTGGTGATTTCCTTACGCTTGCCGTTTTCTTCGAGGAATTTTTTACCATCTTCAAGGTTCTTGGCGGCAGATTCCTTTTCGCGGCCTTGAAGAAGTTCGCCGAGAGCTTCCATGGCGGCTTGCAACTTGGCCTCGGCGAGTTCGGGCTTGTCGCCTTTGACAGCGGCCATGAAGCCCTTCAGGAAATTCTCACCGTCGAGGTCAGCGGCACTGACGCCGAATTTGCCGAACTGCTGGGCGAAACTGCCGCCGGTGCGGAAACCGAGGGCGTAGGACGAATCGCTCTTGATGACAGCGGGATCGAGCTTCGGCTTGGCAGGCACTTCGATGGCCGGAGTGGTGGCTTCCTGCTTCGCAGGAGCTTCAGCGGCTGGCGTCTGGGCGGATGTGGAGGCGATAAGACCGAGGGCCAGTGCGCCGGGAATGAATTTGCGGATCATGATGTATGGTGGAAAGGCGCGAAAAATAGGCAAGGGATGCGAGCCTGTCCAGAACGGGTTTTCAGGGAAAATCAGACAATTCGAGGGTGTGAGATCAACCGCCTCAATAGACATCACTTCTCGGAGCACCACGAGAACTTCCAGGTAGTCCACGCCTCCATCCCGAGTAATCTGAAAAAACGCCCGGTATCTCAAAATTCAGCCCTTTCCCCGCTTCTATCCAAGCGATACCTCGGTTTGGATATGGGCAGTCAGTTTTACGAGCAGATGTCGGAAGGTGTTGTGCTCCGAAAGATCTTGGAATTTGCCGGCATCCCTTGACTTCAGAGGAAGCGGAGAGCTGATGGCGGCGGCGCAGTCGTATATAACTTCCTGCACCATCTTCTCGCAAAGAATCGCCATGCGCCGCTGGTAGGAAGCCGTTTTGAATTCCGGATAGATCGAAAAGTGCGGACTGACCCGCTCCATCTTCGGCGGGTTACTCGATTTCGCATCGTCTTGGACGAGAATCATGAATCCGAGAAATGGAGCTGCACCAATTCCAAAGGCGCCCTCGCGTTGTGCTGTTCGGAAATCCACTCCGGAGCCAAGCGCTTCCTCGCAACGATTGTTGGCATTGTTGCCATACGACGGGCCACCAAGGGATTTCAACTCGATCGCGGCAAGCAACCTGCCTTTGTGAACCGCAACGACATCCCACTGCTTTGCCGGGCGGAAGTAACCGGGGAGAACCACGAGCTGTTTGAACAAATGGATTTCCAAACCAGCAGAGCCGACTTTCTTGATTGCACCGGCGATGAGGGCAGCGAATCCATCCAGATTCTTTCCCGCGGTCGCTCCACCGCGGTTTCCTTGATCAGTAGAACCTTTGAGGGCCTTGTCTTCAAGCGCCCTGCGCCGGGTGTCCGAAAAATAACGCACGGCTTTCGCGACAAGCTTTTGATAGGTGGGTTGATCCAAAATATTCGTCAGTGGGGAGTTTGTGCTGGACCGGGGAGAGCAGCCGCAAGTTCAGGCAACTGATCCAAGCGATAGGCCTTCATCGCCGCGAGGGTGGCGAGTTCAAAATCCTGGGTTTCGAAGGCTTGGCGGAGGGTGTCCGCCAGCTTGGGGGAAATGCTTGCCGGATCGGGGACGCGGATGCGCCGCAAGTATTGGGCTTGAAAGCGGAGGTAGCCGCCGCGCATGCGGACGCCGTAGCAGTGGATGAAGAATTCGCCGACGGCGGACATGAGCAGGGCTCCGAGCACGCGGAGATCCCAGCTTTCCGAAGTGATCCAGTAAAGGTTGTGCTGCGGATAGGTTTCGCCGAGGTCGAGCGCGGGGAGGAGGCGTTCCTTGATGTCGGCGATGTAGAGTTTGTGCTTTTTGAAGAGCCCGAGGTTCACGCGGTCGATGGTCTTGTGCCAATTCTGCGGCTTGTCCTTCTTGGCTGTGTGGCGGGCGGCGAGCAGGTCGTGATGGGGACGCAGGAGTGAACAGTATCGAGGGTACGAATCTGCGTCCACCAAGCCTCGCTCGTCCCATGGATTGAGGAGGTAGTGACCGGACCATTCGACGCGGCCGCTCGTGAGATCGGAGGCGAGGGCGAGCGGGAGGATGCGGTCGGGTTCGATGTCTGGCTTGTTACGGGAAATGAATACCTTGTCGGCTCCCGTGGCGACGCCGATGCCGATCTTGGTGCCGGTTATTTTGCATTCGAGCGGGAAACAGGTGGCTTCGAGGTGCTTGAGGAGTTTGAGCGCTTCGGGCGAAGAGCAGGGCCAAGGTTCGGTGCCGTGGAACCAATCGGGAAAACGGGCGGTTTTGATTCCAGGGTTCGAACCTAGTGCGGTGATGGACCTTACCAAACTTTGGGTTTTCTCGTTTTCGATGCCGGGAAGGGCTTTGGAAACGGTGACCGGACCTTGCTTTTCCCGGGCGATGACGGTGATGGCGGGGTAGGCGGAAACCTCAGTCTCGAAGGCGGGCACGTCGTGGGCCTCAATAACGTGGCGGACGTTGTAGCCCTCGGTAGTAATGAATTCGCGCAGGGCGCTGCCGTAGTCGTTGAGCATCCAGCGGTCGGCGCAGATGTAAGCACAGACGCCGCCCGGTTTGAGCTGGTAGAGGGCGGCTTGGTAGAAGGCGACGTAGATGTCCGCCCGGCCGCGCATGGCGCTGAAGCCGCTGCGGTAGAACGCGGCCTTGCTTGCGGGTATTTCCTCCAAACGGATGTAAGGCGGATTGCCGATCACGAAATCGGCGATGGGAAAGCAAAGGGACGCTTCCAGGAAATCGGCGGTCTTGATCCATTGGGGGGCAAGTTTCGTGGCGGTCGCTGCGGGAACCCCGAGTTGCTTCAGCGTTTCGCAAACCACCCTGACGGCCCGCTCCGCCGCTTCGGGATCAATCTCAAACGCCTGGATCGCCCGGACCGCTTCGGTCAGCGGAATGCCATGCTGCTCACAGGACTCGACTAGGCGGCGGACCATTGCGCTCAGAAACGCGCCATCCCCGGCGGAAGGCTCCAACGCCACGAGTTCCGCCAGTCGCCGGTCCGGCACGTAGCCCGCCAAGTCGAGAACCAATTCGACCACCCACGACTTGGTGTAAACGACACCTGCCTCGCGTTCGGTGGCGGAAAGAGGGGTTTCGAGGCTTATCATGAGTTCATGTGAACAGCTTTAGATTGAGTTGTCAACCTTGAGACCTGCGGAAACACCAAGAAATTACAGAGAGTTAGCTCAACAGCAGCCCGCGTGCTCGCAGACCGCCGGATTCGCCGGGAGCGAGTCGTCGATGCCGGGAGCTTGCATGGCGGGGAACGGTTCGAGGGTTTCGAGGCCGAGTTTTTTCAGGAGCGCCATGTCCTTTTCGGCGCCGGGGTTCTCGGCGGTGAGGAGTTTTTCGCCATAGAATATCGAGTTTGCTCCGGCAAAGAAGCAGAGCGCCTGGGTTTCATCCGAGAGACGGGTGCGGCCGGCGGAGAGGCGGACCTTGGCTCCGGGAACGGCGATGCGGGCGCAGGCGATCATGCGGACGAGGTCGAAGGGATCGACCTGCGGGTTCTCCGCCAGCGGGGTGCCGGGCATGGGCATGAGGGAATTGATCGGCACGCTCTCGGGCTGCGGGTTGAAAGTGGAAATGACTTCGAGCAGGCGGAGGCGGTCGGTGATGGTCTCGCTGATGCCGAGGATGCCGCCGCAACAGACGGACATGCCGGCGTCCTGCACGTTGCGGATGGTGCGGAGACGGTCCTCGTAAGTGTGGGTGGTAACGATGTTCGGGTAGTGCTCGGGCGAGGTGTCGAGATTATGGTTGTAGGCGGTGACACCAGCCTCGCGGAGGGCGAGCGCCTCATCCGGGCCGAGTTCGCCGAGGGTGACGCAAACTTCCATGCCGAGCGAGGAAACGTCTTTAACGATGTCGAGCACTTGGTTGAATCGCTCGGTGCCGCCGCGGACACCACGCCAAGCGGCTCCCATGCAGAAGCGGGTGGAGCCGGTCTCACGGGCGGCGCGGGCGCTTTCCATGACGACGTCCTTTGAAAGCAGGCGCTGGTTTTCGAGATCCGTCTGGTAGCGTGCGGACTGGGTGCAGTAGCCGCAATCCTCGGAACAGCCGCCGGTCTTGATGGAGAGCAGCGTGCAAAGCTGGATTTTCCCTTCCGGAAAATTTTCCAAATGCACGGCGCGGGAGCGTGTGATGAGTTCGAAAAACGGCAGCGAGTGGAGTTCTTGGAGGTCGGCGAGATTCATGGGAGTTTGAAAAGGATTTCTGGCAGGGCTTGAAGATGCGCGGAAGATAGCGGCGGTTCTCGCCGTTTTCCCGCAAATGCTTGGCGGATTATCTGACCCAGCCACCGTGGACGACGGGCATCTGGCCCTGGCCGACGACGGTGTAGGAAGTGGGTCCGCGGGCACCCTCGAGGGCGACGCCAGTGGCGCTTTTCCAAACCGCGCTCATGCTCTCGCCGGTGTGGCAGCCCCAGCTCTTGCAGTAGGCGGTGCGGGCGAAAACGGACGACTTGATGCGCGGCAAGTCCTTTTCATGGAGCCACGCCTTGGACGCGCCCATGATGTCGCTGCTGTAGTCGAACATAAAGCAGTAGCGGTTCGAGTGGCCGAAAAAATCGAAGGTCTCGACCGATCCGCGCGGGCGGGAGTTGAGCTGGTTGATGAAACTTCCGGAACCATCGAACCAGACAAGCGTGGCCTTGTTCTTAGCGGCCACTTGCGAAATCCAAGTGGTGTAGGGCTGGCTGTCCTCGCGGCCGCGGGACTGGTAGCTGGGCTGATAGACCATCCAGACGATCGACGCGCCCGCGCCGTAGGCCTTGCGGATTTCCGCCATGCGGAGGGTGGAGGCGCGGACGAAATTCGCCCACCAGCGGTCGTGCTGGTCATCCGGGACGCGGAGATTTTCCCACTTCCGCATCGCCGGTCCACCGGTCACGATGACGTGCTCGGCGCGGCTCCACGAGGTGAGCAGAAGGAAGGCGAAAACGATGATGCGGGCGGTGCCAAACATGGGCGGGAAGCTAAAGCGTCCGGCGGGCGGTGGGAAGCCATAAGTCACCCGAAAACAAAGGGCGCAAAGTGCATGCACCTTGCGCCCTTCGTAGTGATTCTGATCCGGTTTCTCAGTCGGCAGAGCCGTTGCGGATGATTTCGAGGAAACTCTGTGGCTCCAGCGCAGCACCGCCGATGAGGGCACCGTCGATGTCCGGGCAGGCCATGAGTTCCGCCGCGTTGCCGGGTTTCACGGAGCCGCCGTACTGGATGCGGATCTTCGCGGCGGCGTCGGCACCGTAAAGCTCGGCGATGACGGAGCGGACGAAAGCGTGGGCGTCCTGAGCTTGCTGCGAGCTGGCGGTGACGCCGGTGCCGATGGCCCAGACGGGCTCATAAGCGATGACGGTTTCACCCAGGTCCTTCTCGGAAACGCCGTCGAGACCACCGGTGATCTGGGTGCGGAGAACGCTTTCGAGATTTCCGGCTTCGCGTTCCGAAAGGGTTTCGCCGATGCAGAAGATCGGCTTTAGGTTCGCTTCGCGGGCCTTCTTGATCTTGGCGTTGATGATCGCGTCCGTCTCACCGTAGATCGCGCGGCGCTCGCTGTGGCCGAGGATGACGTAGTGCACGAAAAACTCGCGCAGCATCAGCACACTGACCTCGCCGGTGTAGGCACCGGAGTCGTATTGCGAGCAGTTCTGCGCGGCGATCTGGATGGCGTGCGCGTTCTGGCCGGCGGTGGCATTGTGGATGAGGTCCGCCAGTTTCGGCAGGGAAATGAACGGAGGGGCGATCACAATTTCCGAGGAAAAATTATGACCTTGGATTTTCGAGAGGAAGCTCTTGATGAAGTCTTCCGTCTCGGAAGCTCCCTTGTTCATTTTCCAGTTGGCGGCGAAGATCGGCTTGCGGTTCATGATTCGTTAGGGTGGGTGATGGGAGGAAATGTTATCAATCAAACTTCGGTGAGTGCGGCCACGCCGGGGAGGACCTTGCCTTCGAGGAATTCAAGACTAGCTCCACCGCCGGTCGAGCAATGGGAGACCTTGGTATCAACGCCGAATTTCTTCGCAGCGGTCGCGGTGTCGCCGCCGCCGACGACGGTGATCGCGCCGCTTTCGGTCGCGGTGGCGATGGCATCCGCCATGGCCTTGGTGGCACCGGCGAATTTCTCGAACTCGAACACACCCGCAGGGCCGTTCCAAATGATGGTCTTGGAGGCGAGGATCGCCGCCGTGTAGAGCTTGATCGACTCCGGGCCTGCGTCCAAGCCTTCCCAGCCAGCCGGGATGCCGCTTTCAACGGTGGCGGGCTGAGTGTTGGCATCCGGGCTGAAACTGTCAGCACAAACGAAATCCACGGGGAAGATCAGCTCGACGCCGCGCTCCTTGGCCTTGGCTTCTAGTTCGGCGACGATTTCCGCACCGGCTTGGTCGAAGAGCGAAGAACCAATTTCCATGCCGCGGTTCACCTTGAGGAAGGTGTAGGCCATGCCGCCGCCGATGATGATCTTGTCGGCCTTTTCCAGCAGGTTGGTGATGAGAGGGATCTTGTCGGCGATCTTGGCTCCGCCGAGGATGGCGAGCAGCGGGCGCTTCGGGTTGTTGAGCACCGCGTCGAAAGCGTTGAGTTCCGCCTCCATCAGGAAACCGGCGGCTTTCTGCGGGAGATCCACGCCGACCATCGAGCTGTGCGCGCGGTGGGCGGTGCCGAAAGCGTCGTTGACGAAGATTTCGCCCAGCTTGGTTAGACTTGCGCGGAAAGCCTCGACAGCGGCGGGTTCGGCCTTGACGGATGTGCCGTCCTCACGCTTCGCCTTGCCTTCCTCCTCGATGTGGAAGCGGAGGTTTTCCAACAGAATGACTTCACCGGGTTTGATGGAAGCGCAGGCGGCCTCGACTTCCGGGCCGACACAGTCGCTGAGGAAATTCACCGGCTTGCCTAGCAGCTTGGAGAGTTCGTCGGCGACGGGTTGGAGCGAGAACTTCGCGATCTTCTGGCCGTCCGGACGTCCGAGGTGGGACATGAGGACGACGGACGCGCCTTGTTCGAGCGCGAACTTGATAGTGGGAAGTGCGGCGACGATGCGCTGGTTGTTGGTGATGGCGCCGGTGGCCTTGTCCTGAGGGACGTTGAAATCGACGCGGATGAGAACGCGCTTGCCGGAAAGATCGAGGTCACGGATGGATAGCTTGGCCATGGGGCGGGAATCCCGCATTACCGGAGGCCCCGTGTCAAGCGGTGCGTCGTCCGAATGACTCCCCCGCCCCGGCTCAACGCGGCAGCGGATCCGAGCGGAACCGCTCGTGCTGGCGGCGCAGGAGGCTGTCTTGGGGCGAGAAATTCACCGCAAGTTGCGACCATTCAAGCGCTTTGGCGCGGTTGCCCTTGGCGAACTGGATCTCGGCCATGGTGTCGAGGTAGGCGGATTGCTCGGGATTGGTGGAAAGCGCCTTTTGCAGGTAATTTTCCGCTAGATCGAGATTGAGGCGGGCGCGGGAGGCGAGCCAACCAGCGGTGTTGTAGGTGTTTTCGGACGCGGGATAGCGTTTCAGGACGTCCGCCATGAGGCTCCATGAGATATTGAACCACTTGTTGTGCTCTTCGATCAAACCGGCCTTGCGGAGCGAGGGAAAAAAACTATCAGCCAGGGATCCGTCGCGGGGGAACAGCCGGTGGCACTTTTCCAGGATGGCGACGGAAGCCGCTCTATCATTTTTCAGATTGGCAAGCGCGCGTGCCATGTCCGCCTGCATCCGCGACCGGAGCAGGCCGATGGCGGGAAGGCTGGCATAGTCGGACGAGGCATAGGTCTGGGCGGTGACCTCCGACATGGCGGCCGCAGCCTTCCACTGGCCGTTCTCCAACAGCGAGTCCGTGATCAGCTGCAGGCTCATGACAAACTCCGACGAATCCGGATCGCACTCACGGATCGCGCGCGACCACCATTCCCCGGCGCGCTTGTAATCGCGGCCGTAGGCGTAGGCATGGCCGATCTGAATCGCGGACTCGTTGCTGCCGAGCGCAAGCTTGTCCGCCCACACGTCGTAGGCAGCGGCTTCCGCAGGACGCCCTGCCTGGCGGAGGCAGGCGGCGACGTAGGCATAACAATCCGGGCGCGGTTCCTGTTTGAGTTCGGTGACTCTGGCGATCTGTTTGAGAAAAATCGCAGCCGCGTCATTCCAGCGGTCCTTGGCAGATAGATTGAGGATGTGGGAACCCCAGAAGATCTCGCCGCGAGCGTTTTCCGGGAGTTGGTCCCATGCCCGGAGGCCTTGCTCGGCGTTGCCGGACTTCGAGGAAAGCTGGGTGGTGATAAAGGAAATGCGCTTGATCAGCGGAGCCTGTCTATCCGCCGGGGTGCGATTGACGGCATCCCAGGCGAGCGCCAGCCACTTTGCCCGCAGTTTTTTCGGATCTCCGCCGATGTCGAACAAGGCGAGCATCGCATCGAACCGCTCGATTCGGCTTGCGGTGGCGTCCAGTTCCGGCAGCCACGCCCACCAGGCCGACGTCTCATCCTCCTCGCCAAATCCGGCGGTGACGAGTTCCGACCAACGCCCGGCATCTTCACCCGCCCATGCGAAGCCGATTTTCTTCGCCAGCAGCGGTGCGCCGCTCGTGCTGTCCTGATTACCGAAAAGCTGTCTGAGGAAATCCGTGAAAATGCCCGCTTCCTTTTTTCCCAGATCTTCCATCGGCTTGACGAAAGCGGCGTCCGCCTCGGCAGTGAGTCCGCGGCGTTCGAGGAAATTCGCCATTTCCACGAGCTGCTCGGTTTCTGCGGTACCGTCTTTCTCGTGGCTGGCATCGTCTTTTGCCAGATGCTCGATTCGTTTCGCGACCCAGGCCGTGTAGTCGGGCTTTTCCGGATCGAGATTGAGCGCCTTGAGCGCCTCGGAAATCCGTTCGAGCGATTCGAAGTGCTTGAAGGCTGCGAACGCCGAGTTTTTCACCATCGCTTCTTCCGCGAGACCGGTTTCGCCTAGCAGAAACAGCGCGTTGATCGCATTCTCACGCTCCCCGTCGTTATGGTTGCCGGTCATGCGGGCGAGCGCCTCAATTTCAGCAGGCCGGAGTTCCTTGCCCTGCCAACGCTTGATCGCCAGTGCGGTGTAGGTTTTCCGGACGCCACCGTCGCGGTTTCCTGGCTGATCGGATTTCAGCCATGGTAACGGATCGCCCAACAGCACCGACATCGCCGCGCTGATCCGCGTCTCGCCCGCAGCCGTGGCGATATCCCTCGCCGCTTCCAAATTTCCCGCCGCCCGGTGCAACGCGAGCTGCCAGGCTTCCGAATTCCGGCCCTTGACTGCCTGGGCGCGCTTCAGTTCCGCATCCAAGGTGCCCTGGCTGCGGTGGAATTCCGCCAGCGCCATCAGTCCGGCAGCGTCGGCGGGAGCCATTTCGAGATAATCGCGGGCGCTCCCCGGATTTCCCTCCAGCAGGCACTCCCGCGCCGCGTGGATGGCCACTTCCTTGGCGGCGTCTTGAAAGCGGGAACGCAGCTCGGGACTTTTTTCTGACGCATACAGTTTGAGCACCTGCCGCCATGCCCGTTTTTTCGACATGAGGTTGAGCAAATTGACCTTCTCGTTTGGCGATGCCTTGGCGTAGCGCTCGATCAGGCCGATCACTTCGGCGTCCGTGTCCGGCGTGATGGAAAGCTGGATTTTCCGGATCAGCTCGCGCGCCCGGAACGCCTGTTCAGGATCACTGCCGTTCGCCGCTTTTTGGAGGGCGGACAGCGCGGATTCGCCGACGTCCCAAATTTTTCGTGTCGCCTCCTCGCGGGTGCGGAAATTTTCATCCGCCAGCTCCCGGATCAGCCACTCGACCGTCTTCGCAGGCGCTTGCGCCCCAGCTTCCGCGATCGTCGGCTTGACGCCCGCAGAGGCCCATCCCAACGCGGACAGGCCCGAAACGATCAGGAAACTCGGAAATTTCATCTGCCTTTGAACGTCCGGGATTTTCCGAAAAAATCAATGACCATCCCCTTATGCCGCGAAACTTTCGCCGCACGAGCAGGTCACCACCGCGTTCGGGTTGCTCACCTTGAATCCGCCCTGCTGGAGATCGTCGGAGAAATCGAGCTCGCTGCCACTGACGAAGAGCGCGCTTTTCGGGTCGATCACCACGTTCACTCCGTTGCTCGGCACCAGAATATCGCGGTCGCGCGGACCGTCACAAAGGTCCATCTTGTATTGCAATCCGGAACATCCGCCGCCGACCACCGCGATCCGCAAAGCACCGTCCGGCCGTCCCTGGCGGTCTAGCAGATTCCTCAGGTGCGACGACGCTCCTTCGAGCACTTTCACCAGCTTTTCGTTGCCGATCTTGTAATTCACCGCCGCTTGCATGGCGGGAACCTGCATTCCATCAACCGTCGCGTCAACCGCACGCTTCAAACGGAACAAGCCGCCCCGGTCAGGGCGGCTCGTGGAAATTTCGTTTGGACGAAACCGTCGGATCTCAGGAATCCGCAGCTTCGGTCGCTTCCGGAGCAGCGGCCTCGACAGCCTCGACGGCAGTCTCCTCGGCCACTTTCTTGGCAACCTTCTTCGCAGGAGCCTTTTTCGCGGCGGCTTTCTTGGCAGCAGGAGCTTTTTTATCAGCATCCGTTTTCTTGACGGCTGGCTTCTTTGCGATGCCGCCGAGTTTCGCCTGTGCTGCCTTGCGCTTCAAATAATCGGCGCGGCGACGGCGTTTGATGATCTTTTTCTGTTGTTGTCCCATGGTTGGTAGCCCCTTGCCTAGGGGCTGAGGTGGTCGGTATCAAGAGGAAATCTCACCGGATTTCACTCTTCCGTCGTTTCGCAATCGACATTTGCCGGTTCCGCAGCCGACAATCCCGCCCCATGGCAGGCATCATCATCGCACCCCGAGCACGCATTTTTCACGGTCACGAGTGGATCTATGCCACCGAAATCAAGAAAACCTTCGGCAATCCTCAACCCGGCGACGTCATCACGCTCAAGGATTTCCGCGACCGCCC
>Ga0123337_10004280_pt1 | contig 14649 bp, 14 predicted proteins | sample frozenSSSSmetaG_FD_89792 | JGI IMG/M metagenome (GOLD analysis project Ga0123337, IMG submission 89792) | Glacier valley bacterial and archeal communities from Borup Fiord, Nunavut, Canada, to study Microbial Dark Matter (Phase II) -... | ecosystem: Environmental > Aquatic > Freshwater > Ice >... | reverse complement strand
GGTTCATAATGATTATCAGAATTAGGAAAAACCTTATCATTAGATTTATACACATACTGTGTTGAAGCTATAATAGCATGGTTAACCGAATAAGAATTTTCAATAACATCGATGAGACTTCTTGTGCCTTCTGTATTATCAAAATAATCTTCTAGTTTTTCGCTTGCAGTATCTGTTCTTGCGGCCAAGTGAATTACATGTGTAGGCTTGTAATCATTAAAAACTTTTTGAAGTTTTTCACTGTCAAGTATATTACATTCTACCCAATACTTATTGTGATTTAAATTATAGGGTTTATTCTTATCTAAGTTGATGAAATCCATAATGTTTTCACTCAATAATAAGTCTATTAAATTTGATCCAATAAAACCCGAGCCGCCTGTTATTAATATTTTCATTTTTAAAATTTTGTTTATATCTCTCCAAATATTTCATCCATATTCATTCTAAATCTATCCATAGAATATTCAGCAATAAATTTATCTCTTCCATTTTGTCCAAATTGATCTCTCAAATCTTCGTTTGTTGCTAAATAAATTATCTTGTTAGCCATCTCGGCAGAATCTTTTGGCTCAACCAATAAACCATTTACTCCATCATTAACCACGAATGGTATACCATTCCAGCGTGTAGCAACAACGGGGATTTTAAACTGCATAGACTCAATTAATACTATACCAAAAGTTTCGGAGGGAACGTATGAAGGAAAACAAAATATATCTGTATTAAAAAAAATATTCCATTTATCATCGCCTATTTTTGCGCCTGTAAACTCTACATAATTATCAAGTTTAAAATCAGATATGAGTAATTTTACTTTTGCTTCGAAATCTAAAGTAATAAAAATACCCATCAATTTTAAATTTGCATTTATTCCAGTCCCTCTAACAATTTTCAAAGATTCAATCAACTCAATTATACCACGCTCTTCATACATAGCCCCTACATATAATAGGTTAATAGTATCTTTTCTCAGCTTTGTATCTTTATTAGAATAAAAATCATATTTATCTTCAATCCCATTTGGCACAACAAAAACTTTTTTTGGCATAAGGATTATATCATCTCCATGACTAAAATCTGTCAATGTAATTAATGCAGTTGGCTTAAAAAAAGCTATTCTATACAAAAATTTAAACACAAAACCAAGATCTTTATACAGTTTAGATGCACCTCCTGCATGTGTGTGCAATATAGTTTTGCTAAATAAAAATCTTGTGCTTACTAACAATATTAGATCTCTAATCATTGCTATTCTATTTGGTCCTGCCGGACCATAATATATAACGCTAGTATTATAATAGAAACGATAAATCCAAGTTTGAATTATAGCTTTGATCAAGCCCCAAAATTTATACAGCTTAAAACTGCCCATGTCATCAAAATTTCTAGAAAAATCTAAACGTACATGATATAGTTCTGCGTTTTTATACTCACCGTCCAGCAGTGCTTGTATCATCATCGCTTGTCCTCCAAATGGGGGTGGAGTTTGCCCAATTACTAAAATTCTTTTCTTTTTTTTCATTATATCAAATCTAAACACTTATAGGTAACAAAGATTCCCGCGCTAGTTTGTTTTCAATATCTTCATCTAATATTGTACTATGAGAGTACATTGCGAAGAAAAATAAAAACATCAAATAATAACTAAATATCATATCTGCATAAAACCCATATCCTAAAAATATTGTAATAAAATAAAAATTTTTTTTATCTATTTTTTGTTTTATAAAAAATAATATAAAGTATAGTGCGCCAAATATTCCAAAATTTGCCACAAGCATAAAATACATATTATCAAAGCCGTTGTCTATATCTAAATTGGTGAAATTAATTCCTGTTACTATTGATAAGGGGGAAGTGACGTCTAATATTTTTGTCAACAGTTCAATTCTACCATTAAAAGTTCCATAAGTCAACATTCTGGAACTTTCGCCGGTTGCGTTAAAAATCAGTGGGAATAAAAATATTAGAAAAAAGAATATACACAATGATGCCACAAAAGACAGCCAAAGATGTTTCTTTTGATATTTTTTCAGAATAAACACAAAAGTATAAGCAGTTATTACAGAAACGAAAACCCCTCTTGACCCTGCAATATATAACATGATAAAAGAAAACAATAGCATTAAGGTTTTCCCTTTGGTTTTGAAATAATATAGATAAATAGAAATAAATAAGGTAAACTCTGGCATACTAGCAAAAGTAGAGAATGGCCTAATATCATCTGAAGCAATAAAAGCTCTATCCTCTGCAAAACTCAATCCAGACATGATCCAATTAATTTCAACAGATGTATAGCCAAATAATTTTTGATAAATTCCATATAAAGAAACCAAAATAAAAAAGACGAATGATTTTTGGATCAAATCTTCAAAATTCACCTTTTTAAACATTGGTATGGCAAGCAGTAGAAAAAAATATAAAGCAAACTGCACTAATGCTTTTATATTTCCAGAAATTAAAATTACTAATGAAAATAGAAAAACGAAATTTAATGACCTTTTAGAAACCGTAGGGGTAAATACAGTAAATATCGGTATAAATACTATCGCATTATATATAGTGGCATTAAAAGCAAAAAACCTCTTAATGAACGAAAAAACATTTACTAATATATATCTGAAATACATTAAAATATAAATTCAATTAATTTATCTTCCTGATCAACTTTGCAGGGTTACCTCCATATACGCCTTTATCTTCTGCTGGTTTTATCAATAAAGACCCAGCTCCAATTACACATCTTGTACCTATATCAGAAGCAATAATTGCATTACTGCCAATCCAAACATCTGATCCAATTGAAATCATTCTTCTACCAGATGCCGGTTGATTACTTATTTTTTTGTCAGCATTTTCAAACGAATGCTGATTTGTACCACTAAGAAAATTTACGTAGCCTCCTATTACAATATCATCGCCCATCCTTACTTCTCCAATGGTATTAAAGTATCCGAACAAAATCCTGTTCCCTATAATTACATTTCTGTATTGGCAAAAAGTTCCATAATTGAATATTACATTTTTCCCTAAACTCTTTAATGTAGCTTTATAATAAAAATACCTTACTCTTTGCCCATATATAAATGGAATCCTGGAAACCACAATGGAAACGTCCTTGTAAGCATTTAATATGATTGCTGTCCATCCAAAAATTATAAAAAAAAGCGCAACAGGAAATGCAAGTACACTTATTACATATACATAAGACTTATAAGCCGTTTTAACTAATGCTTTCATCTATATCCTCTTATAACTTCATCAAACACTTCTGATAATCGTTTAGTAAGATTCTCTCTCAAATAATCAGAAATATTTAATCTTTGTAAGAGTTCAGTTGAATGTGAATAATAATATTGTTCTATTACATTCGCAATCCTGATAGAATCTTTGTTTTCTATCAACGATATTTTCTCAATATTCTTAACAACATCTGCAATACCCCCTTTTTCAGATGCCAAGGCTAGAATAGGACGCTTACATCCTAAGTAATCGAATATTTTCGCTGTTTGTTCTGTTTCTTGTCCACTGCCTATTAATAGCAACATACCAGCTCCTTTCATGTAAGAAATTGTATCTATATAAGACTTTCTGCCTACAGATTCAAATTGATCCACTACACCGATTTCTTCAACCATTTTATTTATTTCGGGATTATTCTCGCCAACGTATGTGAATTTTATTTGTAAGCCTTTCTCTTTTAATAATTTTAAAGCTTCTAAGAAATAAAATGGATTTCTAAATGATTGGCCTGTTAAAAATTTTCCAGCGTAAACAATGGTAAATATATCTTGTTCTTTAATCGAAACTGGATCATAATCAGCTGGATCAAATCCATTTGGTATAACTATAAAATCTTCATGCTTCCTATCAGGATAGGCCTCTCTATATTGTTTAGCCATATTCTCCGAAACAACTATCACCTTAGAAGCACTGTTAATTACAATTGGTTCTAAAAAATTATTTACAGGCTGAAAAATTTTACCTTTCAATCCAACCGGAGGATGATCAGGTATGGCCAATTTCCATGGATCTCTTAAATCTATCACATATTTCAACCCAAAGAATCTTTTCGCAAAAGGACCTACTAATAAAGGGAAAAAGGGATCGCCAGTTGCAAAAAGTAAATCTGGTTTTTCGGCTTTAATAATTCTGCCTATTGATTTAAATAAAGTCATTAACCATCTAGTTGGCAGCCCATTTAATAAACTTTTCAAAAACAATGGCTTACTTCCAATACGAGTTCTATATATTTTTAAATCCGGTGAAATATCCTTCAGTAAACTATGGTCAATAACAAATTCACTCTCAACATAATGTTCCTCTTTAACTGTTAATACAATAGGTTCCCAATTAAATCGACTAATAAATTTAACAAATTTTGTAATTCTAAATGTTGATACACCTCCAGCAGGCGGAAAATATGTTGCAAGCATTATTACTTTTTTCATATCTAAGTAAGGATTATTTTTTTGTAGAACGATACACTTTTCTTAAGAAACCATATAGTTTTGTTCTATAAATTCTACCGTAGGGATTATAATCCCAATATGATTTTTTAGGAGAATTTAAGATAGCATCAAGTTGCTCTTGAGTCATATCAAATTTCTTTAAAACATAGGCTGTATCTTCTTCCTGCAACTCTTTAGGATAAGTAGCTGTTTTTAACTCTTCTAAAGCATCCTCGCGTGAAATTTCACCTCCACAAACCAAACTAGATAGATGTGATCTGCGTTTATCATATCCAAACTTTGTTGGCAACCAATATCCTTGGAACCATCTTGTGTATATGGATTCGTAATGTTTACCTCCGTAATATCTCCAACCAATTTCTTTTTCTAAAATTGGCATAGCATCTTTTTTAGAAAAATCAATGTAATTTAAAATATTAACAAACTTTCTATTATATGGAGGAAATAAGAAATGTAATATATTTAAATGAGGAAAAGTATTAAGCTTCACTATTCCAAATTTATTGTGTATATTTTTAATATAACCCCAATCAAAATGCCCTTGGGACCACTCATTTGGTAAGTGAGTTTCTGTGCGGACATTATACCCGGTAATAATTTGTTTGACTCCAAACTTTTTTGCTGTTCTTAACATTGAAACAACAATCGCATGATCACTAGGTATTTCTGAATCTGGGGTAGATGCCTTTAAGAATGCAATCTGCAAATCTCTGAACTCATTCCAATCAAGTACAATTGTATGCAAATCTATTTCAAGTTTACGGCAAATATTTTCAACATTTTTTATTGCTAATTCAGAATCCCACCCATTATCTAAATGTACCGCAAGTGGTCTTAAACCTAATTCTTTTACTTTGTATGCAACATAGGTACTATCGACCCCTCCACTTACACCAATTATACAATCATATTGATTCTTACTATTTTGACCTTTTATATCTGCAACAATTTTATCTAATCTTTTTTTACCATCATCTCCAGAAAATACTTTGTTTTTTATTTCGATTTCTCTAGTATCACAGTGATTACAGACACCTTTTTGATCAAATGTAATGTCAGGATCTGAAGTATCCATTACACACTTGGTGCAAATTTTATATTGTTTACTCATAATTATTCGTTTTTAAATAGTGATATCAATTCTTGATATTGGGGGTAAGTAATTAATACGGCTCTATGAGGGCCATGAAAAACAAAAAACGCACCAGCTGCGACTGCACTTGCGCCAGAGCTAACAGCTGCTTTAACATCCTGCAAACTACTAATACCTCCTATTGCTATCAAAGGAGCACTAATTTCTTTGCTTGCTAACTGTATTAAATTTAAATCAGGACCTTGTAAGGTTCCATCTTTATCAACTGCATTTAACAATATTTCTCCGGCTCCAGCTTCAACAGCATTTTTTATAAAGCTTAACCAATTTAAGCTGCTATTTTTTCCTGTTGAAGATTGAAATAAATGTGGCTTGTGCATCCAATCTCTTTTTACATCTACAGAAACAACTATACTTTGGCTCCCAAATCTTTCAGACAACTTTCTAACTAAATTTAAATCTTCTATTGCAGCTGTTTGAATAGATACTTTTTCTACACCAAGTTTAAATATTTTAGAAGCCTGTTCAACAGTACGAATTCCACCACCATAGCACAATGGCATAAAGCACTCGCTAGCGAATTGCTCGATTAACGCATAATTTGGTTCCTGATTTAATTTACTTGCATCAATATCAACGACCATGAGTTCATCAACTTCTTTTGTATTGAATACACGTATTGCATTTATTGGATCACCTATATATTTAGGATTTGCAAATTTTGTAGTTTTTACAAGCCCACCATTCTTTAAAAGTAATGATGGAATTAATCTATGTTTTAACATTTATAGTGATAAAAAATTTGTCAATAAATCCATCCCAAATCGATGGCTTTTCTCTGGATGAAATTGCACCCCGTAAATATTATTTTTTTGAACAGCTGCAGTAATATTTGATCCATGAAATGCGGTCGCAACCAAATCTTCTTGATTTTCACAAATAGCATGATATGAATGCACAAAATAGTAACGCAGTTCTTCATCATTAAAAGCAGGGATTAAACCATCTTTTCTTAATACATTTACTGCATTCCACCCCATATGTGGAATCTTTATTGGATTGTTTTCTTCGGAAACAAACTTTTTCAAATGACCAGGAATCCATCCTAAGCCACTCTCTGTTCCTTCTTCACTGTTATTGAAGAATAATTGCATTCCTAAGCAAATACCCAAAACTGGTACTTTCTGATCAATAACTAATTTATTGAGAGTTCCGATCCATTCATCATCATGCAGTTCTCTCATGCCAATATCATAAGATCCTACACCTGGGAGAATAATTTTTTTAGCATTTAATAATTCATCGGGGGAATTTGCCATAATAACTTTACCTCCTATTCGACTAATCATATTAATTACAGACTTCGTGTTTCCTATAGATAAATTTGGTATATGTATAATTTTTTTCTCTTCCATCAATTTATATCTTTTCTAAGATAATATCAATTATTTTTTTTCCAGTAGTACCATCACCATACAAACTCAGATTTTTATCTACAACTAAATTCGATGCTCTTTCTAATTCTTCAACAATATTTGCATTAGTGGGGGATGCAATAATATTTACTCCTGCTTTAACTAATTCAACCCATTCTGTTTCATCACGTAAAGTGACACAAGGTTTTCCATGAAAAAAGGCTTCCTTCTGTACCCCTCCACTATCTGTCATTACTACCGAACAATGTTGCAATAGCCAATGCATTTCTAAAAATCCAACAGGTTCAATAACACTAATGTTAGGATGGAGCTTGATTTCTGAAACCTTTTTAATGATCTGTGCTGTACGAGGATGAATAGGTAATACAATTTTCTTATTAACTGCTATTTTATTTAATGCGTTTATAATATTTGACAAACGAACTAAATCATTTGTATTCTCAGCGCGATGAATAGTACATAAAATGTACGAATCGGAAATATTAACAAGTGAACTTGGTTTCTTAGAACTGTTTTTATAGTATAAAGTAGCATCGTACATAACATCTCCAACTTGATGTATTTTAGACTCTACTATACCTTCGTTTCTCAAGTTTTCTACAGCTGTTAATGTAGGTGTAAATAATAAATCGGCAACATGATCCGTTAGTAATCTATTTATTTCTTCAGGCATCATTCTGTTAAACGACCGAAGTCCTGCCTCAACGTGCGCTATAGGAATATGTAATTTTACTGCCGCTAAAGCACCTGCCAATGTTGAATCAGTATCTCCATATACTAAAACACAATCAGGCATTTCATCAATTAATACTTTTTCAACAGACTCTAACATTCTACCTGTATTTTGCCCGTGTGTACCTCCTCCAATTTTTAGATTAAAATCTGGTCTTTTTATGTCTAACTCATCAAAGAAAACATCAGACATGTTCGCATCAAAATGCTGTCCAGTATGTATTAATATTTCATTAACTTTTTCGTTTTCACTAATAGCCCGAGAGACAACAGCTGCCTTAATAAATTGTGGTCTTGCTCCTATTATTGTACAAATCTTCATCGCTTTTATTTTGATTATAGTTTAAAATGCATCTCTACTTTTTAAGGTGTTTCTCCTTAAAATTCTCAAACTTCGAATTAGGAACATATCCATTATACTTATATTGACTTTCATAACCTGTACACTTTTCCTCGTCCAGATGTTTAATGATTTTTGCAGGATTGCCGCCTATCACACAAAATCCCTCAGTAAAAGATTTGGTAACAACAGACCCTGCTCCTACAATTGTAAAATCACCCAACTCTACGCCAGGCAAAATTACAGAATTCATTCCTACCCAACAATATTTACCAATTTTAACAGTACTTTCTATGTGCTTATTAGTATCGTATAAATCATGATTACTACTAATAATTCCCACATTTGCAGCAATCTGCGTGTAATCGCCTATAACGACTTTACCCATACCTTGAATATAGCATCCGGGCATCATCCCTGGGGAAGTTTCTATACCTGCAATTACATTTTTGGGGTAAGTCACAATACTTGTAAAATGTACTTGCCAATATGCATGTCTATTTATACCAATTATTTTTTGGCAAAACCAATATTGAAAAGAAATAGGCGTTTGTGTATTTCTTGTTTCATAGATACATCTTGTAAATGGTATTGTTCTAATAATTGTCCAATAAATACTTTTAATTATATTTTTTAACTTCCTCATCTGACAATCTCTTTTTTAGAAAGTTGATATGATCTAACTAAATAAATTAAATAAATGACAGAAAAATTTATTGAGTATAACTTCAATGTTAGTAATATGTCTTTGTAAAATATTGCTCCAATATATAATGATATACTAGTCGTTAATAAAATGTATATGTGCCATAAAAAATCCTCTTTCTGTTTGTCTACAATATAAAAAATGAAGCTTAATGGACTTGATATGAATTTAAAGAAAAACATCAATAACATAATTTGCAGGAATTTACCAGCAGGTTGCCACTTCTCACCAAAAAACAAAACAATTAAATCGTCTCCAATCAAAAACAATAAAGTAAATGGTACCACAGAAATTAATAACATTTTTTTGAATGTTTGCATATATGCTTCTCTACAACTACCTGTCTCTCTATAATCTTTTGCCGCTCTTTCTTTAAATACATCCAATATTGCTCCTGCTAGTAAAGATATTGGGATGTTTAAAATAGTTAAGATAAAAGAAAAATATCCAGACTCCACAGGATTAAAAACCCATAAAAAAACAAATACGGGCAATTGAGCACATACAACATTCATGAATTCTGCTGGAAGAATATACGATGGAAATTTTATGTACTTCATAGCAACCTCATTTATCTCTTTCCTGTTTTTGTTATTAAATAAAAATGTCAGATTTATGTTTACACTTTTGAGTTTAAATCTTAAAAAAACATTTGAAAACAAATGGCTCAATGTTAATGCAATAGACAAATAAATTGCTTGTGGCCACATCAACCCGAATACAATTGCAAAAACACCAAACAATAAACTTCGCAATATTTTATTTAATGATAATACCGTAAACATTTTCTCTCTAACCAACCAATAATTCAATATTTGATAAGCTCCTAACAAATATGTAGCTATAGGTACTATCATAAATAATAATCTATTGCTTTGATTAATTCCAAAAACCCTATTTAATAGAGCAACTGGAATAAATGTCATAATTGCCAAAATAACCAAACAAACCAATAAGTTAATAGTATAACTTAAATTCATTAAACTTATAACTTCCATTTGTTTATCAGGAAGCATCATCGCCAATTCATACTTTCCAGTTGACAATATGCTTAATATACTAATTATGGCTATAAAACCTGCATAAACACCATATTGTTCAGGTCCATATTGCTTTGCTATTATTGGTATAAGTACAAATGAAATTGCCTGTGACATAGCTGTACCACTGAACAGCTTCAGAATATTTTTATCATATTCTTCAAGTCTAATTTTCATTAAATATTACTCTTTTATATTATAGATTCTTTCAATAATATCTACGACTTTCATTCCTTCCAATGCATTTGTAGAAATGCTATCAGTACCGGCTATCACGTTTGAAATATTTTCATATACATAATGATGATTGGCTGCAGATCCTTTATATTGTCCATAATCATTAGGAGGATTACTTTCAGCAAGAAATGGCATTACGTAATCTTTAATATGACAATATTCTACCTCATTCATATACTGTCCTCCCACTTTTACTGAACCATTTTCAGCAACTATTGTTATCGAACTTTCTAGATTTTTATCCCATATAGCTGTAGAATAATTCAAATTACCCATTCCACCTTCCACAAAATCAAAAGAAACAAAACCTGAATCTTCAAAATCTGTGCTCTTTTCATGTGTAAAATCGTTTAACCTAGCATTTATATTAGTAACATCACCAAAATACCAATACATCAAATCGATAAAATGGGAGAATTGTGTGAACAAAGTTCCTCCATCAAGATCTTTTGTACCATGCCAACTTGTTGGTTTTCCAGTTTTAGGATCTGGCTTATAATAACGATCATCACGATTCCAATAACAATTAATTTGAACCATAAAAATTTTACCCAAAATCCCAGCTTCAAGCACTTCTTTTAACCAAACTGATGGTGGAGAATAACGGTTTTGCATTACGCAAAATACTTGTTTGTGTTTTTGAAGTGCCTTAAAAATAATTTGCTCACAACCTGCTTTGGTCAATGCCATTGGTTTTTCAACAACAACGTGCCAATTATTTTCTAAAACTTGTAACGCTTGCTTTTCATGATACCCATTAGGACTTGCTATCGCAACTGCATCAACTTCAATTCCCGACTGAATTAAAGCTTCAAAAGAATTAAAAAACTTTACTTGTTGATAATTCTCCAAACCTAACTCTTCCCTTTTTTTGATATCGCAAAGGGCTACTAATTCAAAATCGGTATTTCCTAAAATCATGCTTGCATGTCTTTTACCAATATGACCACAACCTATCACTGCAAATTTTATTTTACTCATCTTCAATTAACTTATCTTGATTACTGAATTATTTTCTAATTTATATTCTTGTTTACTTTCATGGCAAACAGCAATACCTTCTTTATTAAAATCCAAACGATGTCCATATTCTCCAACCCAACCTATTTGTCTAGCAGGATTTCCAACAACTAGAGCATAAGGAGGTACATTTTTAGTTACAACTGCTCCCGCCCCTATAAAAGCATACTCACCAATGTCGTGCCCGCAAACAATGGTGGCATTTGCTCCTATACTTGCTCCTTTACCCACATGGGTTTTGGCATATTGTTCCCGTCTAATTATAGCACTTCTCGGATTAATTATATTTGTAAAAACCATTGATGGACCTAAAAAAACATCATCATCACAAGTTACTCCAGTGTAAATGGAAACATTGTTTTGTATTTTCACATTATTCCCCAATATTACTTCTGGTGAAACGACTACATTTTGTCCAATGTTACATTTTTCCCCCATTACACAATTTGACATAATGTGTGAAAAATGCCATATTTTAGTACCTTTACCAATTGAACAACCTATATCAACTAGTGCAGTTTCGTGTGCGAAAAAATCTTGCATATTTTAACTATTAAAAAACAATTGTACTTGGTTACAAACATATTCCATTGACTCAAATTCCATTTCAGTATGAATAGGCAATGAAATCACTTCATCACATAAAGACTCCGTAATTGGTAATTTAAAATGTGGATTCACAAATTGTTGAAATGCTTCTTGTTTGTATAAAGGAAGTGGGTAATATATCATACTAGGTATTCCTTTTTCTGAAAGAAACCTTTGAAATTCATCACGTTTTCCATTTTTAATTTTTATTGTATACTGATGAAAAACGTGAGTGCTATTTGACTGCCTTTTTGGAATTTGAATTTCCTCAATAGAAGCAAAGGCTCTATCATAATACAATGCCATTTGATTACGTGATTCGCTATAGTTATCCAAATGTTTTAATTTAACATTTAATATAGCAGCTTGTAAAGTATCTAATCTAGAATTACACCCTAACACCTTGTGATAATATTTTTTTTCTTGCCCATGATTGGCAATCATTCTCATCTTTTGAGCCAAATTATCATCCTTTGTCATCAATGCACCACCATCTCCATAACAACCCAAATTTTTTGATGGGAAAAAAGAAGTGCTTCCGACATGTCCTATCGTTCCTGTTTTAGCAGTACGACCATCCGAAAAAGTATAGGTAGCTCCAATTGCTTGGGCATTGTCTTCTATGACAAAAAGATCATATTTTTCAGCCAACTTCATTATTGGTTCCATATCACACGATTGACCGTATAAATGAACCGGAACAATTGCTTTAGTTTTTGGCGTTATTGCTTTCTCTATAATTTCGGAAGTAATATTAAAAGTTGTCGAATCTACCTCAACCATAACTGGTATTAAACCCAGTAATCCAATAACTTCTGCTGTTGCAACATAAGTAAAAGAGGGACAAATTACCTCATCACCCCTTTCAAGCCCAAGTGCCATCATAGCTATTTGCAAAGAATCTGTACCATTAGCACAAGGAATAACATGCTTTACATCTAAATATTTTTCTAAACCAGATTGAAATTCTTTAACCGCTGGTCCGTTAATGAAAGCGGTGCTGCCTATACAATCAATCACAGCTTGGTCAATTTCTTCTTTTATATGGTGATATTGTGTTTTTAAATCCACCATTTGAATGGGTTTCTTCATACTTTAATTATATTTTTTTAAAGCTAAACAAGCTATGCTTTCACCTATTGCTAACGATGATGTTGCAGCTGGCGAAGGAGCATTGCATACATTAATTATATTGTTATCTTCAAAAATCAAAAAATCATCAGAAAGATTTCCTTTACTATCACATGCTTGTGCACGAACTCCTGCATTACCTATTTCTAAATCCTCTTTTTGAATTTCTGGAATTAATCTTTGCAATGCTTTTGTAAAAGCAGTTTTTGAATAGGAACGATACATTTCGTACATGCCATCTTTCCAGTATTTTAAGGCCACTTTCTGAAAACCGGAATGACCTAAAGTTTCAAAAAGCTCTTTCCAATTAATCATTTTGTTAGTATATCCTTCTCTGGCAAAAGCCAATACCGCATTAGGTCCTGCTTCAACACCCCCATGAATCATCTTTGTAAAATGAACTCCTAAAAAAGGAAAATTAGGATTTGGCACTGGGTAAATCAAATTTTTAACTAAATATTCTTTTTCAGTCTTTATATTAAAATATTCACCTCTAAAAGGTAAAATTTGAACATCTAGTGCTACATTAGTCATTTTTGCTACTTTATCCGAGTACAGTCCAGCGCAGTTAATAATCCATTTCGTTTCAAAACGGTTATTTTGAGTTTGTATTTCTGAACTATTTCGTAAAGATTTAACATCCTGAACTTTTTGTTCAAATAAAATTTCACCACCAAGTTCTATAAATAATTCAGCATATTTTTGAGACACTTCTTTATAGTCAATAATACCAGTTTGGGGAACCCAAATACCTTCTATTCCTGTGCAATGTGGCTCAATTTCTTTGATCTCTTGTGCATTAATTTTCTTAATCCCTAAAAGTCCGTTGGCTACCCCTCTATCATAAATCCCTGCCATTATAGACAATTCTTCTTTCTCGGTGGCTACAATTATTTTACCGCAAAGATCATATTTAATTTCATTTTCGTTACAAAATTGGATCAATTGATTATAGCCTTTTTTGCAATTTATGGCCTTTAAACTTCCCGGTTTATAATAAATTCCCGAATGTATCACTCCACTATTATGACCAGTCTGGTGCAAGGCAATTTTAGATTCTTTCTCTAAAACAACAACTTTTAATTCAGTTTTTTGTTTTTTTAAATGATATGCCGTTGAAAGTCCTATTATACCTCCCCCTATAATGATAAAATCTGTTTTCAAATTAATTCCTTTAAATTATAATCTCCAATAGTTTTTAAATTCTTTAGGATTCTTCATCCCTTTTATATCAAACATATAGATTTCATCTTTAGATAATTTTTGAAAATCTTCGGGAGTCATTTGAATATATTCATTATGTCCTACTGCTAAAACAATTATATCATATAAACCAACTGGTTCTTCAATCAATGTGATTCCATATTCGTGTGCTAAATCATTTGGAGATCCATGTGGATCTATCACATGAACATGAATCGAATAGTCCATTAATTCCTTAACTAAATCAACGACTTTAGAATTTCGGATATCAGCAACATCTTCTTTGAATGTTATACCCATTACCAAAACCTTAGACTTACCAGGGTTTTTCTCTTGTTCAATTAAAGCTTGAACAATTCTTTTGGCAATAAAACTGGGTATAAAATCATTTACTCTTCTTCCAGCTGCAATAACCTGCGGGTCAATCCCTAACTTCTTAGCTTTGTGTATCAAATAAAAAGGGTCAACGCTGATACAATGTCCTCCGACCAAGCCTGGTTGGTATTTATGAAAATTCCATTTTGTTCCAGCCGCTTCAATTACCGCTTTGGTGTCAATGCCCATTTTATCAAATATAATTGCCAACTCATTCATCAATGAAATATTGATATCTCGTTGTGTATTTTCGATAACTTTTGCGGCTTCTGC
>Ga0123337_10004272_pt1 | contig 14676 bp, 12 predicted proteins | sample frozenSSSSmetaG_FD_89792 | JGI IMG/M metagenome (GOLD analysis project Ga0123337, IMG submission 89792) | Glacier valley bacterial and archeal communities from Borup Fiord, Nunavut, Canada, to study Microbial Dark Matter (Phase II) -... | ecosystem: Environmental > Aquatic > Freshwater > Ice >... | reverse complement strand
GTTGCGGCAGAATAGACCCCGTATAAAAAAAACAATCCAAAAAACAAGTATGTATTGTCGGCAAATGCCATACCTGTATAGACCAGAACAAACATCAACAAACCACCCATAAATATTTTTTTCATACCAAGTTTGTCTGCCAATATGCCCAATGGATAAGAAAAAACAGCATAAATCAGATTGTAAAACATATAGGTGCCAATCACCATGGCATCATTAAATCCCGCTTCTCTGATTTTAAGTAATAGAAAAACATCAGAACTATTAAACAAGGTAAATACGAGCAGGCTACCGGCAAGTCTTCTATATTCAGCAGGACTTTCTTTCCAGTATGTCACAAAGTCAAGTAGTTTAGGACTTGGGCCCGGTATAATGACTTTCTTTTTCTCGCGGATAAAAAATGTAAATGCAATGGCCCCTATGCCCGGTAAAAATGCAATCAGGAATAAAGTCTTATAATCTGCGGGGTAAAACGACAGATAAATTAAAGCCGATAATGGTCCAAGTACTGCTCCCAGAGTATCCATTGAACGGTGAAATCCAAACACACGACCCTTGGTTTTTTCCGTTGCCTCATCAGACAGCAGCGCATCCCTTGCCCCTGTTCGTATCCCTTTACCCAATTTATCCAGTGTTCTGGCAAAAAACACCCAAAGCGGATAAAAAAACATGGCCATTAATGGTTTTGAAATACCGCTGAATGCATACCCTATCTGAATAAAAGGCAAGCGCTTACCTTTGTGGTCGCTTAAATGCCCAAAATATCCTTTACTGAGTCCTGCAGTGGCTTCCGCAAAGCCTTCAAGAATACCTATCAATACAATTGAAAAACCTATCGTTTTTAAGTATACCGGCATAATGGGATATAACATTTCGCTGGCCACATCTGTAAACAGGCTCACAATCGAAAGTATCCATACATTGCGGGTAATGATTCGCATCTTTTTGATTTCTTGTAATGCAAATATATGGGACTTCTTAGTGACTATCACACCGCATGAAAGGCAAATTCTACACAGCTCCTATTTTTGCCAGGCATTTAAACTGATGCAAGGCTGCATTGAATCCTCAAACGAATGGTCTTACCTGAACTTGCTACCGGAAATGGAGAAACAAATGAAAGTACTTGTATCTATTGTAAAAATGTATTTGGAAGACATTTAAAATTAGCTGCTATTTTATGCAGAACTTTTCTTTTGAACCTCTGATATCACCTATATCAAACACATGCATCTCTATTTTATATTGCACACTTATAGAAAGTACTTATAGAAATGGGGATGGTTAAATTAACACAAGTATATCACTTAAGATTTAATGTTTTAACGTCTACAAAAAACCCGATAATTTCTTACCGGGTTTTTTGTCTCAAGCGAGTACAAATTTGCACCCACTTTTTTATACGTTATAAGCCATTGTCAATACAAATATAATAATATTTTTATGATGGAAACAGAACATGGAGAGCTTATTTATGAAAGAATTGACAAATTAAAAAACAAGGATGACCAAATGCCGTATTGTTGATATGAATTGTCATTGAAGTCGACGGCCCGTTCAAAGCCACACTATACCCTAGCCATTGAATATGGATTTCTGATTCCCAACATTAACCCTTAATATTTTTCTAACTAAACTTTCCGCATTAAGCGAGTAGTTAAATTATAAATCTAATGTTTAAATATTTTTTTATTGTTTTTAGCAATTAGGTTTCTTTTTTTAAGTATAATCCGTTTAGCTATGCGAAAAAAGGGGGACTTTTTTCCGCACTCACTTTTTTATGAAAAAAAGTAAGCAAAAATCTCGCGCAGCACCCGCTGTTTGGCAAAGCCATGCCGGCAGGCTATAAAACCTACCCTTCTGTGCCGATTATAAATAATGGCACGATGGGTCCCAGGTTTTATGCACCCGCCGTCACCACACCGTGTGAATGCGCCCCTTAAATCCAACTTACATCCATTGGAACCCGGGTAGTTTAGTTTACAAGTTTGTTTATATATTTCCGGCTACTGTCCTCTTGGTAAACAACAAAACTCCTTAATAGACTAAACCATGGCTGAGGCGGAACGCCACATTAAATGATTTGAGTAAGAAAACAAGGTTTTAAAATGCGTAGTGGCTTGCAGGAAGCATGTGTTGTTTTTGCCATAAGATATCGCAAACAACTGGCAAAAACATTCACATGAGCGGTATTTTGAAACTGCAGTTTTCAAACAAATCATTTTGGGTGGCTAGCGTTTTTGTTACTTTTTCCGCGATGCGAAAAAGTAAGGAAAAAAAGTTGCGGAATGTAAGCTGGTCGAGTAAAATTGAAATCTTCATATGACAAACGCATCTAAAAGTTAGCAATCAGAATTTAACTCTGCTTTTGGGAGTATGGGAAATAACCTCCTCCCCTATTCCCCCAAAAACTCCGAAAACTTCACATCCATGTGCTGGTTAAACCATTTATCAATCACAGATTTCCTAAAGCGCCATTCCTTTCCCAGTTTCGCTGCCGGAATCTTGCCATCCTGAGCCCAGGTATAAATCGTCTGTGGTTTTAATTTGAGGTATTTTGCAACATCCTCCAAGGTCATAATATCATCCATCATCAGATTATTTATTTTGAAGTACCATTGAATCTATGGGCTCAGATTTTGGATAAGCCGTATCCTCTTCTATATATACCGGTGAATATTTAGTTTTTACCGGTTCCTCCTTTGTCAATTGCTGAATAGAATAAACAATGGCCGTATAAAAATTACCCTCATGTTTCCGGAATACTTTAAAGGTTTCGTTTTTTTCACATAAGAATGGTCTCAGGTTCCATGACAGTTGTATGCTGACAAATGCCAAGATAATCACCCAGACTTTAAATACTTTCACACCAATTTCCGGATAAATCGCTTTAGTTTCACAGGCATATTTTAAGGCTTCCACCATCAGTCGAAGTCCGAAAAAACCGGCAAACACAAAAACAGCTACGTGCAATAGTTGCAGAAAATGATAATTACCCCCTGTGACCTGAAAAAAGATAACGATGGGAACAAATGACACAATAATTGTCGATATCAACACCAGTCCACTCATGACAATCATAATCATCTGCCTCACCGGCATGCGTGAACCCAATACCTGCTGTATAATAAAAAACGAAGGAAAACAGATGACGATGGCGCAAACGAACAACATAGTCACCTTAATACCGGCAGAAACCGATTGTAAAAAACTGTGATAACTGCCCATCACTACTCCATAAATAAATGTAAAGACACAAACAATAACCAGCTGTTTCAGCATTAGTCTGTTTGATCTTTCATTCGTAATCTCATCAAAATAAGCATCCTTATTCTGAAAGATTTTAAAGACTTCAATAAACCCTTTTGATTGTTCCATTCTTGTAAATTTTAAACAAAAATAAAACTTTTTCTGCCATTTACAACTGTTTTTTACTGTTTATTACTGTTTATTATTTAAATAAATTGTAAGCGGCTTACTATAAGGCATTTAAATTTCCAGCCATAAAACTGCATCGACCAAACAAAAACCTGCCATATCCGGTCGAAACCAGATATGGCAGGAAATCTATAATCGGGAATTGAAATCTTTTCGTTCAAAGAATAGGACTGCCCGGAATACTCACAGACTCATACTGAGCGGTTTTTAACCTTCTAAAACCTATCGGCTTGTTGTATAAGGGATTTGATCAGCGTCCTTCGGGTACTGAATAATTAAATTGAATGGATTTGATTTTCATTAAACCCATACCTCTAACATCTATATAAGCATCTTCAAATTGTTTTTTCGCCATCGGTTCACCAACTAAAGACACAGGAGCCATTTCAAGACTCAATGTTTCATAATCTGCAAGTTTTTTACCTCGCCTGTCTTTTATCAATATATCGCCATTGGCAAGGGTGATTTTTTGTCCTACATAAGCCGGATAATGTGCGCTACACCAGGCGTCATCAAATTCCGGCACAAAACCAGTCACATGACACGAAACCACTTCTGCAAGCACAGGTTCATCTTGCTTATCCTTATTCAATTGTGCACCTAACACCTTTTGATCTGATTCAGTTGTTTTTACTCCCATACCGGATTGCAATACAGGTAACACGGTTACTTCAGTGGAAGCGTTCATACTCAATAAACTACTGAGCAACAAAGTACTTAACAATACCAAAGTACCTGCAATCCATAAAGCCCGGAAATTAAAACCCATTGTCTTCATAAGTTTGGATATTTGTGAAGACAAAATTGCAACATCTTGCGTTCAAAAAGTTACATCATTCAAAACAATTGTTGCACAAATACCAGTACTAATTGCATAGTACGGCATTGACCCTACCCACACAACACAGGCTAAGTCTTTATATTTGAACAAATTTACAATGCGGGGGTAAACAAATAGGGTTCCACAACAAAAATGCATATCTTCTTAAGAAGTCTGAAAAAGGAAAAAAGAGAGTACAATCGAGAGAAAACTTACATATCCGAATGATCTAGTATGAATCTTCCAATGCATTAATTTACTTAGAAATTGTATTCACGGTATTTATAGTACCAGACCATATATAAGGGCAATTTAATGTAATATCCTTTGGAAAATAGCAAGAAATCCCTAACAAAAACGAATATGGTAATTTCTTTTTACTTAAACCCATGATTTCATACCTACACCGTCTTGTATAAGTTTCTCTTCCCTTCAAAATCGTAAAAGATTTATATTGACTATAATATTTTAAACAATTAGTACAATTAATCGAGTCTCTCCCTCTTTTATCATACTTATGAAATGACATCATACTTCGAGTTGCGGCCCGCCAACCATATCTTAAGCTCGTGTCATTTATAATTTCATAATGAATATAAGGTGAACTCATCAACTCTGTACTGTCAGAATGATTATAGATATGCACATCTACAATCAGTGTATCTCCTGAAATGGATTGTTGAGTAAAATAAACAATAAATGGCGAAGGTCTTTCTATGATTTTACAGGATTTATGCCCAAACTGTCTCATCTTGCAATGTGAACAAAACAAAATGACAAAAGCGCTTAATAAAATTTTTACATAGACTTTACTTCTCATGTTTTATATTCATTTCATCTTCTTACCATCGCCAAACCATGACTACCCTGCCGGTGAAGACATCAGCATCCTGAAGACGCCATAATTTATTGATTCGATCATAACGCGTCAGAATACTCAGTGTGAAGTTTTTCATCAAAGTGGTGCTTACCTGCAAACCGGCACCTGTTCTGTAAGCTCCATTTTTATATACCGTGTGTTCACCCAGCATGCCTATACTCAGTGATTTTTTTGCCAAATATGTATGGTTGACCTGTATGGAATTGGAATTTAATGAATCTACAAAAGGCGCTGTAATATTGCTCATATAACTGAACATACTGGTATGTCGCTGCCCCAACTGCATAGTGTGTACCGTGCTCAACATCCTGTACGCCACAGTGCCCTTGTCGTTGAGCTCCATAGCCGAACGGGTCCAATTCAACAACCCATTCCAGCTCACAGTTTTAAACCGCTTTTTATAGGTGACCATAGCTGTGGTAATTGAAAATTGATTATTTGTCCTGTAGGCACTGTCGGGATGATTATTACCTTGCTGGTATGGACTGTAACTCAACGTAAGATTTGGATATTTTTCAAAAGCAGTCGATAGTTTTAAACCATATCCTTTTAAACGGTTGGTTGCTTGATTAAGCTCAATCAGATTATCGCGCATTTCTTTATAAAAACCCGAGAATTTTATTCTTTTCTTCCATAATTGCTGTTCATATTTAAACTCTGCTTCCCTAAAATTTCTTCTCAAAAAGGGATTCCCAACCGTGCGGAACGCAGCTCCGGTTTGTTTCAACTGAGCTTCTACTTTTGTATTGTCTCCTATTACCTGGGTAGCTTTTAACTGGTATGCTTTATTCGCTGAAGCATCCAACACAGATGTTTTGTTAGTGACCACATTATTGCGCTCCTCAATATATTGTTCTTTATAATCACTTTGTGCCGCATTGGCCTCTATCTTAGCATTTTTGAGCATGGTAAATTGGGCTGACACATTCACAACACCATTCCTCACCATGGGCATCCCTTTATCTACCGTTTTTGGATCAAATGCATACAAATATTCTACAGAAAGATGGTTGCCTTTCAGTTCACCATAACCGATGCGCGCCATTCCCAGATAACGGTCAAATACAGGCTTGATGTTTGAAAAAGGCCCTGTAAATTGTCTGGTAGTTTTCCCTAGTGTCAAGTCATAAAAATATTTATCTTGATTCACACCGATATCAAGACCTTTGAGAGAAGCCGCAAACAAAGTGAATTCTGAATATTGAGGATTTACAAGACCAATTCCAAATCTGTCGACAGCAAGTATACCGGTCAATAATTTTTTACCCGGTAACTGGTCTTTGGCCATGCGTCGAATATCATCCGGATTGCGCATACCACTTACTTTTTGTAATAATTGTGCAGAATCAGCCTGCCTTAAATCTTCAAGTTTTTGTTTTTTTGCTTTTAGTCCATCAATTTTGTTTTGCATCCTCAGATATTTGCCGAGTTTGGCTGTATCTACAGAAGATTCTAATTGCCCTTTGGCCTGTAAAACAGAATCGCCCGCCTCCTGCTTATACTTAAGCATAAGAGAATCCTGTTTTTGTCTGAATGACTGTTCAAGTTTGATTTTTTCTTCTTCCGAAGCCTCTTTTAATTGTGTTTCCAGTTTTGCTTTTTCTGCATCAAGATAGGCTTTTGCTTTTTCTTCAGCACTTTTCTTCAGCGTTTCCTGCAAATCATCTAAGTCAGGAAGCTCCTGTTTCAATTGATCCAATTCTTGCTCATAACGCTGGGTTTCTAATACATTTCGCTGTAAGTCTACCTGCCTGAGCCTGTCCAGTTTTTTAGCTTCATCCAATTGTTTCTGCATATCCGTCATGGCTTGCTGCCTGAGTGCATTGGCATCAAACCTAATGCTGAAAAAATTATTTTTCCAGGTATTGTTGCTTTCTGTTGTAAAAAAGAAATTAGCTTTAAAAGGCAATCCCAGAAAAGTAATGGTGGGACTAATATACAGACGGCTATATATCGGTTCATTGCGCATCATGGGGTTTTGCGCCGTTGTATAATAAGTTTCCGAACGCACTTCACCCGTCAATCGGATCATTTGTTTTCTTTCCGGGATTTTATTTTTTAATTGTTTCCACTTGTCTTGCGACAAGGATTTTCCTTTATTAAACTCCGAGCTTAAAGTATTTTTTGTTTTGTTTTTTATCCCTGCCCTGGTGCTGCTATCTGTTTTGCCTTTAAACTTATTTTTATAAGCCGAACGCGCACTGCTATCTGTTTTAGCCTTGAGCTCTTGTCGATAAGCATCCGAAATGCCATTGACCTTATTTTGATTTTTTTTAATTACCGAATCTTTACTTTCCTCCAGATGTTGTTTGCCACTTTTTAAGAGGCTGTCACTGAATTGTTTTTGCTCCCATTTTTGCTTCAAACAGGTATCGCAAGGCAAAGGTTTCACCTGCGCTAAGGCACAGAAATGCCAAAGCAATAAGACCAGTATAGAGAGTGTTTTCTGCAAGCGTTTTAGTTTTGCACCTCAAAAATAAGAGGATTAGATTGAGAATCCAAATATATTTTTATCTTTTAAACGAAAATAAATATATAACACAAAACAAACATTATCAAATTATTGCATGGATGAATGAAGTTCATTACCCTTTAATAATTTATCAAAAGCAAGATCTGTTGCCTGATCCAAAAAGGTTTCAGAATATTTCACATATTTATAAAATTCTTTGCTGTTGGCAGCATGCCCGCTAATTTTTCTTACCATTGTTTCCGGCATGCCATGGGTAAGCAGTGTTGTAATGGCTGTTCTGCGCATAACATGACTTGACATAAGATCACAGAAACGGTATGATTTTCCATTTTTTTTGATTTCTTTCCTTATTCCTCTTCGGCTGCGTTCTTTACCCACTTCATACGTCCAGCCTGCGCATTCTGCTAGCGACTTTAAATTCTTATTAAACTGATTGAGAGATAATACCGGTAATAGCGTTTTTTGTTTCCCTTTGTATAAACTCAATATGTCCATCGCATATTCAGGAAGTTTAATGCGCGTGTAGGTATTTGTTTTTTGGGATTTTGTACAGATGTAGATTTTATCTCCTGCTTTTTCAATCTGTTTGTGGGAGAGTGACATCAAATCAGAAAATCTCAATCCAACTGTACAGCCAAAAACAAAAACATCTTTTGTTACCTTGAGGTGTGGTGACAAAGAAGTTTCAAAATCCCTGTCCTGTATCATCAATTGGAGCTGCTCTCTACTCAGCACCACAACTGGTGTCTCTTCTCGATTGGCATAAAACTCTTTATAAAACCCTCCGGTTTCAAACCCTTTGCCCGTTTGCAGATAAATAAAAAACGACCTCAACGTTTTCACCAGCATACCGACGTAATTATCAGTACAAGATTTTGCATATAAAAAATCCGTGAACTGTTTATAGAATTTTTTGTAACTGCGTTTTTCTTTTTCAAAATTCCTTTTTGAATACCGGTAATTGATGTTAATAAGAAAATCGCCATGAACAGAGGCGTATTTAATCAGATTAACCAAAAGGGCATGATAATTTTTCAGCCCTGAGGCAGACACCATTTTGCCATTCTTCTGCAAACGCTTGCCACTTTTTGTTTCAGAGATAAATTTTTGAAACAATACAATCATTGATAAATAATCTTTTGTTTGTGTCATATTTTCTGTTTAAATTTGTACAAAACTAACACTAAAATGCAATTTACGAGCGATTTCTTTCATGGCTCAGATTCAGATTCTATCTTATTGTACAAACATACACAGGATACTACGTTTGGTAGCATAATGCCAACTCGCTCTTACACCACAAAAGATTATAGATATGGCTTTAATGGGAAAGAAAAAGATTTTGAAACAGCCAATGATAATTATGATTTTGGTGCTAGGATTTATGATGGAAGATTGGGTCGTTGGTTGAGTACAGAGCCATATTACAAAGACTATATACCTATTTCTCCATTTGTTTTTGGATTAAATAACGCAATTAATTTTTATGACAAAGATGGTAATATTGTTGTTGGATCTGATAATCAAGCAGTAACGTATAAACGTAACGATGATGGTACAATTACATGGAGTTCAAATGCCACCGATGATATTATTAAGGTTGGAAATTCTATGCTTGCTACAAAATCCGGTGAAATAGCTTTCAATAAGTGGCAATCTGCAGAAACAAAGGTACATATTCAAATTGACTATGAGACTATGCCAAAAGGTAGAACTGCTGAAACTATTCCCTATGAATCAACATTAAATAGTGATGGTCAATATAAAGAAATAAAAGTTGTGTTTTATGATAAAAAAATAAAGGCTGAAATGGCCACACCTAACAATAGATGGTACGGTGCGGGTTATGAAGAAGCTTTAGGTGCGATTGGGACACATGAAGTATATCATAATGACAAAGAACAAATACAATTAGATTTGCATAGCATTTCTGAAATTAGCCAAGATCCCATCAAAAATAAACCTATTAATGCTGAGATAAATTATAGAGAACAATACCATTATAAAAATAATATTCCCGGAATAGAGTGGAAAGAGCCATATTTAAAAAACGGATATGATGGTTTGCAAAATGAAGGGGAAATAATAATTCTTGAAGATACCATTCCTGATAATGAAGATAAACAACAAGTAACCCAGTCATAGGTAATGAAAAAAGCTAAATTGTATAATAACAAATTGCTTCATTCTTACTTAATAAAATGGAGACATTTGTTTGTATTATTATTAATATTTTCGTGTGGAAATCGGAAAATTATTAGGTATTTTGAGTATAAATCTGATAAAATTCTAGACAAATATTCTTTTTCAACAGTAAAAGACACAATAATAAAAAAAAACAATAAGCATTATTATTACAAAGATGGCATATTAATAATATATTCTGAGTTTCATAATTTTAAAAGATATTATCTTTATTACGATTCTTTAAAATTGTATAAGATTTCAAAAAAAACTTCAGATAGTACCGCTTTTCCTTTAATTTTAATTAATACTACATGGTAGTATGATGAACTCTCTAGTCTTGAATAAATATTTACAGACAACTCCATCCAAATTGGATTTTCTACGCATGTTTTCATGAAAAAAATAACAGAGAGTAGGTTGGTACACATGGTTCATTAAATGTTCATCAAGAGCCTCAACACATGCCAGTCTCGATGCTAATAAGAAAGGAAATTCACGATTTTTCCATCAAGCATTCGCTTGATTTTCACACTCCCTAAAAATATAATGAATATGAAATTGATAATAATAACAGCATGCAAAACCTGTCACTTTTTAAGCGGATATTGACACAGGAAAATCAAATCCAAACCAAATTTCGTGAATCATATGTAAATTCCATCAACAAAGGCAAACAACATATGAAACATCAATTTGGCGGAAAAGACAAAAGACAAGTTGGATCATTGCACGATTTCTCAAAACAAAATATTTACGGAAATATCTAATAACAATAAATACTGACTGCGTGTTACCTGTCTATTATATCTATTTTAACTGGTTTGTAAAAATAAACTTTTGCACCTCCAACCTCAATTATTTCTTTGGATAATTTTGTTGTTTTTGTCAACTTTCCTAAGCAATCATATTCATTGTAAGTATAATAAGTAGTATCGGATGAATCTTTAACTAACACGCAAACCATTCTTCCATTCTGATACCATATGGTAGGGTATGATATATCAAATGTTTCTCCATTCCTGCCATATATTATCATACAATTGCAATTTTCTGTTGCATATTTATTGGAGCAATAAATTGACTCGATTCGCAAATTTCCTAAACTATCCCACTCCTGAAATAATCCATTTAATTCATCATCTTTAAAATTAAATCTCCATTTCATTATCCCATTTTCATACCATGAAATATAAATAGAGTCTCGCATATCAGATTGTTGATTTCTAAACCATTCCTCCTTTTTACCCCCATTTAAATAATAGAACTCTGAAATATAATATTTTTTATTCATGGGGTAAATTTGCCTCTTCTTAATACCCCCATTTTTAAAAAAATAGACCCATTCTCCAACTTTTTTGCTCTCGTAAAATTGTCCTTTTAAATACAAAAAGGAATCCTTTGAGAATAACACAATACTGCCATTTGATTGAATAGATGAATCAATGATTTCAATATTACACAATCTATCATAATCATATTTACTATAACTTATACGAATTTGGCAATTAGCATTAAATACGTTAACAAATAAGACGAATAAAGATACTTTTTTAATCATTTGGGATAATATATATTTTTACATTTCTGTCAGAGTTATTTACTGTGGAAGATGTATTAGTTGTTGCGCCTTCACTTTCAATATTTGAATCTGGTATGCCATCTTGAATTTTCTTTGCAACATTTTTTGCTCTATCCTCAGACAGTCCTTGATTGCCCGTCTTTCCGCCATCCGATCCGCCGTTGTAGTTACTTGGTCTAATATCAAAGCCTCCTACGACTTTAATTGTTTTATTTTGTAAAAAAGTATTGGAATTTACTAAATCAATAACTTTTTGGATTTTGGCCAAGGCGTCAGGTAAATTTTCTACTTCACCCGATAAAACTTTAGTTTTATCGGTTTTAAACAATATGGATATCTCCATACTATAGAGATTCACGTTAGTAAGTCTAATATTAGTTTTAATGAATTTACAACCCTCCGAATTTGATGTTCCATTTTCATTTGTTGACCCAACACCACTAATAACTCTTCGATCCGCGTCTAATATACAAGGAACCATTGCCTCACGGTTAGTGCCATTTATTGGTGTTCCTGCACATGACTGATCTGTATAATATGTTCTAGGGGAATTCATGTAATCATTTTCTCCAGTATTAGGCTTAAAATCAGCAACTCTTTCTGTTGTAACATTTCCAGCAGCATCAATAGTCCTATATTCCACCCCTCCTGTGCCTAGAGTGCTACCAGCAGTTGCATCTTGAATACGTGATTGTGTTGCAACTTTGTATATTGTTACAACTTGTAATTCTGGAATAGTTGGATGCGGTTTCATTATTACAATAAACTCTTCCAATCCATCCAAATCAACCGCTGCAACAGGAGTGTTACCGGCAAATTGATATGTTGAATACCAAGGATATGATTTTGTCAAAGGGTCAATACTTAAAAATTTTCCCAAAGATGAATTATAAATTCTGAATCCATAGTCATAAGTTGATTTGCCACCGCCCATTCCTTCATCATCTTTTTCTTTCCCATTAAAGCCATATCTATAATCTTTTGTGGTGTAAGAGCGAGTTGGCATTATGCTACCAAACGGATAATAATCCGAAACACTCACAATCACCGGATCAAAATTATCAATCGTTATTCCACCCGTTGAATTTGGCTTCTTTTGGTCCGTCACCGTAGATAAGACATTGCCCAAATGGTTGCTGAGTTCATATTGTTTCATACCCAGTTGTCTAAATACATACGTATAAGTTGTAGATTGCACCGTGTTTTTGTAAAGTGTATCCTTGCGCGTGCTTAAACCAAGTCTGGATGAGCCATAGAGGCTGTGCTCCTCACTTACCAGATAAACAATACTGCTAGCGGTATATTGTACATAACGACACATGTATTCGTGGTCTTGTTTTGCTTTTTTAGTGGCACTCATGAACTCACAGCAAAGCTGCTCGGGCCATTTCCTTGCGCATCACGAAGGTAATAATAAGTTTTAATATTTCCTGTGCTGCATGTCACTTTTTCCGTTATTTTTTGGGGGCGCCTTTTCCTCGCCCTTTAGGGTGCGCTTCGCTCCCGTCCGCATGAAGCGGACCGCCTGCCTTGGCAGGCGCCATCGGTCTCTGGGCGCTTACGGTTCTATCCTGTTCTATTAGAGACAATTAAACTTTTGAGTATCTGTTGCAAATTCATCTTTCAAAGGTTTCAAATCAATTTCCGAACTCAATAGGACTAAAGGATCTTGTGGATTAATGATCTGTTTTTAATACAGGTTTAAACAGGTTCATCTGATTTGGTGATTTTCCTAGCATCATTCCGCGAGATTTTCAACAAAGTTGATTCAAAACTTGCAAATTTCAATCACCATTTCACAAACATTCTGTGAATGAAACGCCTGTCAGTGCTTAGCTTTTTGTTTTCTTAAAGAGCGACAAGTTAATCTTTTGTTTATGTCATATTTTCTGTGTTTTAATTTTACTTAAAAGCATGAACCTGTATGAATGAATTCAAAATTCCTCAAGATACATATCGACTCTAATTTGCAATTTCAAGAGAAATTTGAAGTCCTACCTTTTACAAATAAATTTGTCGTTCATATATTTCCTTTTTAATTTCCCATTTCTTCGAAATAAATAAATTGTATTATATCCAGAAATATTTTCACCAAAGTTTAAAGAATAGTATATCCAACTAAAGCCTTTCCTAAATCTTTTGAGTCTTGAAAATACTATTGAATTAGAATCTTCAATATTTTTAAATCTAAAAGTAATAAAATCAATTTGACCACTATTAAAGTTGAGTTTAAACGTATAATCTAAATGCTTAAAATCAATAACTTTCACCTGATTTAAAGACCATATTGCTGTAACCTGATTACCGTCTAAGAACAAATCAATTCGTTTAAGTTTTGCACTGTTATAAACTCCCGAAACAACAAGTTCATTGATTTTTTCAAAAGATGTATGTTCCCCTTCTAAAAATTTGCGCATTGTATCACGATGGTATATATTCAATGCGATGGTTTGAACATTTTGGAATGAATCTTGAATCATCAAAAAAGGCCGCTCATTGTCAAAAAAAACGCTGTACACGTTTTTTTTGAGAGAAACCAAGTTTAACTCCATTTTCAGGGGATTAAATAAAACAGAGCAGTCCTGCGAATTGTATTTTGTAAGAATCAAATCCTCAAACTCAGCTTTCATATGGCTAGTGTAAAAAGAAACTAATCGCGCATGTGAATCATAACAAAATAAACTATCATAATTTTTTGTCTGGGCTTGAATGGTGTTACTAATTATCAGTTGGATAATCATTATCTTGATAAATCTCATAATTTGGCAAATATTTTATTTTTCCCTATTCTCTCCTTCCCTTTAGGAATTGTCTCGTTTGCTTATTTAATCGCTGAGGATTTGCATTATCCTCTGTTCTAACAACACTATAAGGTTGTGGCTTTACTATTTTATCTACAACAGTTGTGACAGTTATTGATGCAGTTCTTGGTGCTGCAACTACTGTTGCTCCTCCTGCAGCGGGTGGTATAAACACTAATATGTATAAAAATCTCCCATTTGCAATATTTACATTTGCATTTAACGCCCCAGGAGTAGTTGAGTTAACCGGGACAGGACCATCCAAAAGTATTAATGGGGGAGTAGTGGGGTTGGTTACAGTTCCCTGTCCTAAAGTGTAGCTCCAAGTGTTTGTACCCGGACCAGGAGTGATACGAAAGGAAACATTCCCACTTGCAACAATTGGATACGAATAATAGAATTCAGTCCGACCTGTAGGCCCAATAACAACTCCAATATTATCCACTATAAGATTTGTTGTCGTGGGTATAGTAACACCTACAGTTCTAGGCCGTTCAT
>Ga0123337_10004271_pt1 | contig 14684 bp, 9 predicted proteins | sample frozenSSSSmetaG_FD_89792 | JGI IMG/M metagenome (GOLD analysis project Ga0123337, IMG submission 89792) | Glacier valley bacterial and archeal communities from Borup Fiord, Nunavut, Canada, to study Microbial Dark Matter (Phase II) -... | ecosystem: Environmental > Aquatic > Freshwater > Ice >... | reverse complement strand
CTATTGGGAGTCATGGCGGGCCTTGCCCCATTATCCTGGGAGCGCTACCTGGGCCGTGTGCTTGCCCTGGTACTCGCGTGGGGTATCTGGTCCAGCGGCTCCTGGTCAAAACGCTACTTTGTTGGCCTACATCCCGCCGAGCGCACCCGCCGCCGCCGCCTCGCGCTCTACTACGGCTATCCCTACAAGATTATGAATATCAACCTCTGTCATTTGGTCGAAATCATCGAGGCAAGCGAAGATGTGATCGAGACACCCGCGGAAGCCGAGGCACTCTGGCAACGCATGAACATCTATGATGCGCGTTCAATGCTAGGTCTCTACTGTTACCGCGCCGGCTACTTTCCGGCGGCCCACGCCCAGTGGACGCGTATTCCCAAAGCCAATCGTGCCTTGCGTCCCGAAATTGCCCGTCTGCTTGAGGAAGTTGATAGCAGTATCGCCCTGGAAACGCAGGAGACGCAGCCAATGCGCCGTATTACACGGGAAGAGATACTCGTTGGCAATCTACCACCCGCCGATCTTCCAAATCCACACGAACCTGTTCGCAGTGAAGAGAAGATTGATGATCGCGCCGGCACGTGGACGCCGCGTACACCTACCCGCGAGCTACGCGAAAATGACGAGGCAGAGCGGCAAGTTACCTCACCTTTAAGCGGTGAACAGGCGATGGTTGCCTCTGCTCAGAATGGCAGAAGCACAAAACTTCCGTACATCATAGAACCAGAAGCACCACACGTCCATACATCAGCGTCTACCTCGCGCCGCTGGCTAGCCCGCGTGTTACGCTTCTCCTCTGAAAAATAAGATGTGCGCAAAAAGGCGCGTTGTCAATTGACAACGCGCCTTCTCATACCTATTGATAGCGCGAGAACCGCTTTTAACAGCCCAGACCATATCGTTTGCAAAGAGCGGGGTATACCCCTTCCAGATTATGCTCTTGCATTATGTTTGCAACGTGCGTCTGCAAATCTTGGCGCGCAGGATGACCCAACCGCATATCAATCGCAAGCGCGTGAACCCAATAGTCAAGCGCATCATGAAAACATGCTTGTGCTTGCGCGAGCAACCCCTGGCGACGCAGGATAGCGCGTTGCTCTACAGGCGTGTCAAGCTCTGTAGCAAGCGCGAACGCTTGCACATAACATTCTTCCGCGTGTGCGAAATCTTGTAACACCCGCGCGACATCGCCCAAGCCACGGAGAGCGCGGCCATCTATATGCCTGGCCCCATACTCATGTGCGATAACTTGCGCCTCTTCGTACTGCTCCTGTGCGTCAAGATAGTTCGCTTCATCAAACGAGAGTGCCCCCAAAGCGTTTAACACACGGGCACGGTCTACCCTATCTCCTAGCGCGGTAAAAATTGTCTCGGCCTCAACATAGCAGGTACGGGCTTTTTCCCGCTCCTGACGGTCTCGCAGGATGTCACCCATTGCTCGTAACGCCCAACCTTCTCCGCGTCGTATGCCATGCTCACGAAAAATTGTCACCGCGTCGGTACAGAGTTTCTCGGCAACATCCAACTTCCCCTGCTGCATCGCAATCACGCTCTTATCCGCGAGTACCCATGCTTGACCGGCTCGTAACCCTAGCTCATTGAAGATATGGAGGGCCTCATCGTAATCATTGAGAGCTTCAGCATACTTGCCGAGTACTTCATAGACGGTTCCCCGATTTCGCAGCACCGACGCGATGCCCTCCTTATTGCGAAGCGTCATAAACCGTGCTAACGCCAACTCAAAGTGCCCAAGCGCGTCGTAATAGGCAGCATATCCACGACTGACTTCGCCAAGAACCGTCTGCATCCACGCCTCGCCCTTGACATCGCCCACCTCTCGAAAGAGCATCAACGCCTCTTGCGCGAAACTGTTCGCCTGCTGAAAATTGCCTTCTTCGCGGCATAACATCGCAAGTTCATACAGTGCCCACCCTGCTTCGTCACGCGTCTGCTGCTCTTTATGAAACTCTAAACTGCTCCGTAAACACCCTTCTGCCTCGGCATAGTGACCAAGTTGACGCAAGATAGCACCGAGGCAGCACTGAATTTGGCCCTCACCGGTGCGATCTCCGAGGCGTGAGGCATGAACGCTCGCCCGCCGCAACATTACCAGCAGCTCCTGCGCGTGACCACGCCCCCCCAACGCCCATGACGCTCGAACCGCAATCTGAACCGCCTCTTGCAGATCATGCTGCTCACCCGCGCTTTCCAGGTGTTCAACGGCGGCAACCCATTCTTCGGGACTGGGTTGCGGTAAGTTGTAATAATATGCCGCAACCAGGCGATGTACACGCCGTCGCTCATCCAATGGCAAATGAGATACTGCGAAGTGGCGTACCTGCGGGTGAATGGTATACACACGCCCATCAAACTGGATAAACGACGCTTGCACCAGCTCGTCACGCGGCGTCCGCCAATTGACCGCGAGTTCAGAAGGCATAACCTCTTCCACGGTTGCCACTGGCCTGTGCTGAATATCTTGTTGTCGAATGAGACGGACGGCCTCTTCCGTGCTTGCGGGAGTTTCAGGCGCGACCAGCATCACAATCTGTTCACGGCTAAACGGCAACTTGAAGGCCGACAGATACGCCAATAAGAGCCGCGCGACCAACGATAGGCGACGATACGAAACATCCAGCACGGCCAAAATACCCGCCAGTGGTGTGTTTCGCAACTCGTCGCGTATCTCTTCTAACGAACGTGTCGCCGCCTCTGGCGCGAACACTTTTCCGTCGATAGACCGCGCAGCCCCGAAGATAAGTTCAGCTCCCAATGGATAGCCATCCAGCAGTGTACAGATTTCGTGGAGAATCGCCTGCTGTTTTGGGTCCTCGAGGTGAATATACTGGTCAAGACCATTTGACGATGCAAGGTCGAGGAACAGTTTCAAGAGATCGGCGTCTGTCATTTTTCCCACGTGATACTCGTACCAGCGACAATGTGCGCCGCTTACCACCATCATCGCCTCTGGACTAATGCGCGATGTCACCAATACAACAACTTCTGGCGGAAAAGAGCTAAGGAAGTGCAGCCACTGCTCCAGTTCGGTATGTTCTTTTACTTCATCAAAGCGGTCTAAAAGAAAAAGACAAGGCAGCTCTCGGCTCGCCAAAGAGCGCAAGGTACTAAGCACAAGACGGGAGCGATGCATTAAATCAGCCGTTGGGCCAGACTTCAATGGAACACGCAGATAATGTAGCATCTCGATAAGGGCATCACCAAAAGACTTCCCGCCCTGTAGTGAGATGCCAACGATACCGCCAGGGAACTTCTCACGGTTTTGCACCACCGCTTCACAAGCAAGCGCGCTTTTCCCAATACCCGCCGAGCCTGTGATCGCGATATGATGTGTGCCTGCGCGAATTTTTGTGGGTGTTTTTGTCAACACGGCACGCTCGTCTTGCGCGGCAAGTGCTAGCAATTCGCCCAGCTCACGGAGTTCTTGCTCACGCCCAATATACGATGTGGGAATATCCAGATGCTCAAGCGGATGATCGCGCTCCTCTACCGTGCCACCCTCATCATTCATAATCAGCGCGACAGGCCCCTCTTTCCCCTCGACCACATGACGATAGAGAACCGGAATAAACCAACTCTTTTGGTAGGTCGGGAGCAGTGCCTGACGCGCACGTGATAACGCTTCTTCCAGAGTGCGCCCGTCGGCGAGGGCTTCGTAGAAATGAGCCATGAAGGTTGGGCTACTCTCATCTCGCAGCGAAAAGGGCATCGCCACCACCGCCGGCACTTGCGCCATCACAAGGGCGGTTGCCAGGGTTGCGTCAACCGCGGTTCGATTCTGCCGATGCAGTTGCACATCGGCCACCGTCGCGGTCTCACACGCCGAAAATACCGCGAGTCGCACATCGCTGGTGAGAAACAGATCACACAACGATTGTGTATCAATATAGCGATTACAACCCGTCTCGGTACAGAAGCAGAGGTAGGTTTGCGGCTTCGTGCGACTAAGCGACACGCCACAATCCACGCATTTGCGCGCGGATGGCTCGTTGAGTTTTTCACAACCATTTTTTGTGCAGAGCCGCCCATACGCTCCGTGACCGTCAAAATGGACGACATAGCAGGGTGTAACGGCCTCTTTACCGTCCGCCATGCCGCCACCACGCGCCGATTTGAGGTAGCGCACAAGCTCATCAAATGTCGCTGGTTCCAAACGATCAATCGCCACTTGGCCGGTATCAAGCAGTGCCGCGAAGCCATTTTGTAATGCTTGATAGCTGCGCTCCGTCTCCAGCGAGGCACAATCGGTGGGGGACGAGCCGATATACAGAACGCGTAGAGGAAGGGGTATAGGGAGTTCACAACCGACAGGCGTATTGGGTCGCAATAACGCTCTCGAAAGCGTGAAGATACCCGACGCAAGCAGGAAATGATCCCCGTTGTGCAATAGTTCCCAGGGGTAACGCACAAACTCGTTGCACTCTGACTCAAAGCAAAGGGTCAGTGCAACCGTTCCACGCCGACGCAGGGTGCGCTGAATCACACTACGCAAAACCGCTTGCACCGATTGTTCGACCACTTCGTGATAGCCGACCTCTGAACTTTCGTTGCCACACAGCGCGGAGAAGAGATGTTTGCCAATAACCCGTAGCTCTTGGTCATCACTTTTCAGTTTGTTGAGCTTCTTTTGTAGTGCGTTTACTTGTGTACTTGTGTAGGGCGGGTCAAAGCTACCAATAACAGTACGACCAGACCAGCTTTCCTTGACGACGACTTCGTAGGTATTTTCTTTGTGCTTCCGAAAGAGCAGAGTAAGCGTTTCTCCCATATTCCCAGCAGGACCCGCATTCTACGGTATGGACAACATTACCGATTAGACTAGGCAAAACATATCACATCCAGAGTAGTATACCATATTCTTGTGTTACGCATTGCCTCTGCTTCCCGTATCTCTATGTATCTACTCGCCCCAAAGCAGTTCGACCTGCCCAAAGCGCACAACATCGCCGATTTGCACCCCTGCCGCTTCCAATTCTTTCGTCACACCCATCTTTTCAAGCGTAAGCTGTAGGCGATCCATACCTTCTTCATTGTCAAGCTTGGTCATGCCAACGGCACGCTCCACACGCTTGCCACGCACAATATACACACCTTTTTCTTTACTGACAACAAATGCATCGTCTGGTTGCGGACGCAGCACCGGACCTGCCATGTCTGCAACAACCTGTGCAGCGACTTGCAATGCCTCCGCTTGCGCGATCTCGCCGAGTCGTTGTGAGGCGAGTTGCATCAGCTCTTCGGTTCCTTGATGGGCGGCGGCGGAGATCGCGAAGACAGGATAACCTGCGGCCTCAGCCTTTGCTTTGAGTTCGGGCCAACGCGCCTGTGCCTCTGGCAAGTCCATTTTGTTTAGCACGACAATCTGTGGACGTGTAGAAAGTCGCTCGTCATATTCGTGCAGTTCACGGTTGATTGCCTGAAAGTCATCCCAGGGGTCGCGGTCTTCTAGCGACGCGCCATCCAGAATGTGCAGCAAGAGACGTGTCCGCTGGATGTGCCGAAGAAATTCGTGGCCCAGCCCAACGCCCTGTGCCGCCCCCTCGATGAGACCGGGGATATCGGCAAGCACAAAGCCGTACCCGTCGCCGTACTGTGGTTGTCCAACTTCAACAACGCCCAGATTTGGTGAAAGCGTCGTAAAAGGATAATCCGCTATCTTGGGACGCGCCGCCGTCACAACCGACAGCAAGGTAGATTTGCCGGCGTTGGGATAACCGACAAGCCCCACATCGGCAATCAGGCGCAGTTCTAGCGTAATCCAACGCTCTTGTCCTGGCTCGCCCTTTTGTGCCTCTTTCGGTGCCTGGTTGGTGGATGTCACAAAGTGGGTGTTCCCCAAGCCGCCGCGTCCACCTCGCGCGATCATGACGCGCTGGCCGTCTTCGATCAGGTCGCCGATTGTTTCCTGGGTATCAGCGTCGCGGATAATCGTCCCACATGGCACGAGCAAAACAACTTCGTCGCCTTTGGCCCCGTGCATCTTTTGACGCATTCCGTCCTCGCCCGAACCCGCTTTGAAGCTGTGACGGTAGCGGTAATCGATAAGCGTATTCATATTGTGTGTGGATTCAAAGTACACACTTCCACCACGCCCACCATCGCCGCCATCAGGCCCGCCGTAGGGTGCGAACTTCTCATGGCGAAAATGCGAGGAGCCATCGCCCCCATCGCCTGCTTTTATGTGAATTTTCGTATGATCGTAGAGCATTCTGTGTCCTTAGCGTTGTACGCGCAAAAATCTGTTTGGAATATTTTTCTGTAGCGAGAAATAGTATATCATATTGCGTGACAGAGTGCTATTAGCAGAACGCGAAAAACGCAAGTAGTAGCCGCATACAGTGCAATACTTGTATGCGGCCACTACTTGCATTCTGGGGAAAGGAGAACTTACGCCCTGGCAGTTCCCTGGGTATTGTCTACGATTGGTGTATTGACAAGGTGCTGCGAGACAAACCAGACCTGCAACTCATGCATCGGCAATACTTTGGAAGAGAGCAAATCATTGGTTGTGTAGTCTTTGTTGTCGTCGCTTTGCTCAATCCCATCGCGAATCGTTTTGATAATAGTCGCGTGTGCGTTGACCGTGCGGGCCAGCATCGCGGGGATGTCTTCCTGACCTGTGGGTGGATGCTCGATCTTGGTCATTTCAGCAACCTCGAAAGGCATTCCCGTTGTGACCCCGCCAAGCGTCTGAATACGCTCGGCAATCGCATCAACCGTCTCCAACACTTCGTCGGCGTGCTTATCGAGCAGCAGATGCAACTGATAGAACGTGGGGCCTGTCACCTGCCAGTGATGCTTTTTGTACAGATTATACATGGTGATTGAATCGGCGAGGAGCTGATTTAGCATCCCAACGTTCTGCTTGAGCGTCTCTTCTGGCATTCCCAATGGTACAGTGTGAATGGACCCGTAACGCTGAAGTTCATACGATTTTGGATGGTAGTTCGGCTGCGCCACAGCCTGCTTGCCGTTTGCGATTTTGGTGTTTGGCGTCGTTGTCATGAGTTTTCTCCTTCTATCTTTTCAATCACATCACGCTATAATACATTCTATTCAGGTGGCTAGCTCTACAATCCTCCATCGTTAAGGAGAAATAGAGACACGATGTTCTAGCTTTCTCTCTCCTTACACGAAAAAATGTAAAAAGAAGTTTCAGTAAACGTTATGCAGCGGGCGGGTTAGTGGACCAGAAGCCGCTACCCTGCGTATAGTTTCGTGAACCGTCAGCATTTACGGGATAATATTGACCGTTCATGCTTCTATCTGCGTTAATTGTTCCCGTGAAGCGGATGGGAAGAATGCCGTACTCTGGTACAGTAAAACTTATGGTGTTGTTGGTAAACACGTTACCAGTAAAATTTCCGCTTCCCGCCAGGCCTGTGTTAGGATTGATATAGAGATAGCCACTGGTTATAGTGCCATTATTTTGTACAATATTGGTTAGTTGAATACTGGTAGTAAGATTTGGCGTTACAAACGTATTTGTCAATTGCCCATTATAGGTTTTGCCCAATACTGGATAGGTAGAAGTGACAGGCGGGGCCACCGTCGGATTCGCTGGTGGCGTCGTGCCTACCGTTGACCTCACAGGGACGATGGTTGAAACAGTTGTGGCTACTGCTGCTGTTGTTGCGGTAGCCGCTACTGTGGGTTTCGCGGCGCGTGTCGTAGTGACGGCGGGTACGGTGACCGTTGCCTTTAGCTGCTGCGTGTTCGTAGGCGCAGCATGCGTCACCTGCTGCCCTTTTAACACGTTTGTACCAAGAACCACACCGCTAAGAGTGGCAAAAAGCACAATAAGCGCAAACACAATGGGAAACACGTTCCGTCTTCTCTTGCGCGCCGCCTCTGCTGAACGCACAACCTCCACACTTGGCGGAGTCGCATGGCCCACCGATGCCAGTGACTTTTTCGCAGACGCGACGGGCACAATCGCGACGCTTGGGGCCGCGATTGACGATGCTCCATGTTCTACATTTACGACATCAACTACAGCGGCCTGTGCACTAAGAGCTTGCCAGAACTCTTCAACAGTGGGGAAACGTTCGCTGCTGTTCAGCACCAGCGCACGATGAATAGCATCAGCCGCATGTTGCGGCACATGTGGCGCGAGGTCGGTAACAGACTCAAGCGGATCCATGTTCTTGCTCGCCATCTGCGTGAGTCGATACAGCGCGTCGGCTGGAATGACACCGGTTAGAAGCGCGTAAAATGTTGCCGCGAGTCCATATATGTCGGTTCTGGGGCTTGTTCCATGCGCGTACTGCTCCGGCGCACCATAGCCAGGGGAGCAACGCCGAACCGCCGTTGTTGTCGCGTCTTGCTCATATTCTTTGGCAATACCAAAATCCACAAGCACCGCGTCATCGTCACCATCGGGAACGATGATGTTCGCAGGCTTGATATCGCGGTGAATGATAGGCGGTTCTTGCATGTGCAGATAGCTAACAGCATCTACAATTGGAGCCATGATTTTTAGCACATCAGCGAACGAAAAACGCTTCTCAGGCTGTCGCTGCCGCAGTATTTCTAAGTTCGGGCCTGCAACATAATCCATGAGCATATAAACACGCGCTTTTGTAGTATCTTCAAAAACACGGTAGACGCGAGGGAGAGCCGGATGGTCTAAGCGTTTAAGAACCTCACACTCGAAGGCGAACCGTTCACGCTCTTCCTTGTTTGGATTGATAACCTCTTTAAGCGCAAACAAGTTTCCCTTGACACGCTGATCCCGCACACGGTAGACAGCACCAAAGCCGCCCTTCCCTAGCAGGTCCTCTACACTATACCGATCTTTTACAACGCTCTCTATCGGAAGCGTTGTTTGTAGGTCTTGCACCCTCTTACCTCTCTGCAAAGTCTCTAGCACGCTGACGGTCAACACCAACGCGATTATAAATGTGGTACATGAGCAATAGCAAACTCAAGTACTATTGTTTATACGATGGGTTGTTTGTCAGGAGATACAAAGGCGGTCCGTGCAAGTGGCAATGTTGTTGGCACGACATCCTGTACAATCAAACGCGCCCCACGCTGAAAGGTGAGGTACGCCCATGCCCATTGGAAGAGAACCACTAGACGATTGCGAAACCCGATCAGGAAAACGATGTGGACCGCAAGCCAGAAGAACCAGCCGAGAAAGCCCGTCAAACGTACAAGGCCAAAATCAGCGATGCCATAGGCCCGTCCAATGGTTGCCAAGTTGCCCTTGCTGGCGTAGTGAAAAGGGTGCGTCCGCGCTTTTCCCGCAACGCGCTCGGCGATGACTGACGCAGCATATATTCCCTCTTGCATAGCCACTGGCGCGACACCAGGAAGTGGTTTGCCATCTTGCATAAGACTCGCAGTATCTCCAACCACAAACACATTCTCGTAACCCGCAATCGTCAGATTGGCCTGTACCTTCACGCGGCCCGCACGGTCTAACTCCGCCCCCAGCCATTTACCGGCGGCCGAGGCCGCCACGCCCGCCGTCCAGATAACGGTTTTTGCCTGCAAGTGACTCGCGCCGAGCGTGACGCCATCCGCGTCAATATCCGTAACCGCCGCGTGCGTTTTTACCTCCACACCCAACTTTTCCAGTGCCTTCTGTGCCTTTGTCGCCAGTTTTTCAGGGAACGCACCTAGAATACGAGGACTTGCTTCAACAAGCACGATACGCGCCAGTTTCGGGTCAATGTGTCGAAAGTCGCTTGCCAATGCTTTATGGGCAAGCTCGGCGATGGCTCCCGCCATTTCAACCCCCGTCGGGCCAGCACCAACCAGCACAAACGTAAGCAGAGCTTGCAGCTTTACAGGGTCTGCTTCAATCTCTGCTGCCTCAAACGCGAGCAGTACTTTACGTCGAATCGCGGTTGCGTCAGCGATGGTTTTGAGGCCGGGAGCAAACCGCTCCCATTCGTCATGTCCGAAGTAGCCGTGTGTGGCTCCTGTGGCGACAATCAGATAGTCATAACGGATGACGCGCTGTGGCGTATGAACACACTGTTCGGCAAGATCAATCCCTGTAACCTCTGCCATTATAACATGCGTGTTACGCTGTTTTCGCAAAATGTGGCGGATTGGGCCGGAGATATCAGCAGGCGAAAGTTCGGCGGTAGCAACCTGATACAAAAGCGGTTGGAAAACGTGGTGATTGTTGCGGTCAATCAGCGTAACATCTACGGGCGCATTGCGAAGCGTCTGGGCCGCCTTCATTCCGCCAAAGCCGCCACCAATGATGATGACATGCGGTCTCGTGGTTCTCGCTATGGTAGTTTGGGTACTAGTTTCTCTATCAGAAGTTGTATTGTGCATATTTTCTCTCCCTACGTCTCAACGCAGAGGCTTTGCCACGTTCTGCCTCGAACGTGTTCAGCTTTTCTCTTTCTTTTTCTCTTTTAGTATAGCACAGTACAACCAGCACACGCCCATGTTTCCGTAGTTGAGCTATTTCTGTTCAAGAAACGCGAGGACGGAAATTTCTTCTGGATGCAGACCATGTAAAGCCTCAACAACCGCCTGCTCGTCTTTACTTTTGAGCGCGGTGAGCAGAGAGCCATTGAGATACGCATCTATGATTTCGGGATGGATGTAGCTTTTACGACAGATAGCAGGCGTGTTGCCCAACTGCTTTGAAGCGGATTTGATGGCGTCAACCACGTTTCTTTTCGCCTGTGTCTGCGTCTCATACACGCCGAGGTCTTGCAACGAACAGGTCGCGGTAACAGTGCCGGCCCATGTACGAAAGTCTTTGGCGGTAAATTCTTGGCCCGTTACAAGCTGAAGATACGCGTTTACATCATCTGACTCGATAACGCGCAGCTTATCGTGCTCATCGTAATATTGAAAAAGTTCATGCCCCGGCAGGTGCTGACACTTCTTGATGATCTTCGCGAGTTGCGAATCCCTGACATCTATCTCATGGTTTTTGCCGCTTTTCCCGCGAAAGTGAAACTGTACCTTTGTACCAACGACCTCTACATGATCGTCGCGCATCGTTGTCAGGCCAAACGAGCCGTTATCGCGGGCATACTCTTCGTTGCCGATACGAATCGAGGTCGTATCAAGAAGGCGCACAACAGTTGCCAGCACCTTTTCACGAGGCAGACCCACGAGCTTGAGGTCATGGTCAACACGTTCGCGCACAAGCGGAAGGGCTTTTCCAAAGGCTATCATTCTATCAAATTTTGTCTCGTCCCTAATTTCACGCCACTTGGGATGATAACGATATTGTTTGCGACCCTTTGCGTCTCTGCCCGTTGCTTGAATATGCCCACGCGGATTGGGACAAATCCAGACATTTTTCCAGGCGGGTGGAATGCCAAGCGCGCACACTCGCCGCAATTCTTCCACATCACGGATTGGTTTTCCGTCAAGGCCGAGATAGCTAAAGCTTTTCCCCGCCCGTCTGCGTCGTATCCCCGCCGTTGTATCGGAAACGTATCGTAGACCAGCGGCCTGCGCCGCCTCAATTGGCGCGGCAATGTCTCTCTGGCGCGCCTCTTGCGCGCTCACTAACGACATAACTTTCCCTCATATAGCAAATGTTTTAAGCCAAACAGAGTTGTCACTTTCTCTCTGATACGTTTGCGAAGATCACATTGTGACATTCCCCTCCCCATAAAATGGTAATAGTAGGCACGTGTAATTTTCTTGCTTAACCCCAAAATAGAGAAAGGCTGAAAAAATCGTATATGCACTTATAATTTACACAAGAATGTTACTAACAGAATAAAACAAATCAATTTCTAATAAAAGAAACTGGACATACTAAAGTGCGTGACGTATACTTTCAATTGTGCGGTCTGGTCAACGCGGTATGTAACTCCTCTTTCAAGGTGGGTATATACCAATGTAAAGCGTTGACAGCAACAACTACCAGACGAATACACCGTTCTGGTTTGTTACACTCGCTATTCATACTAGATTGCAAAGCGGCAATCGTGTACTTCTGCTATTTCCGAGGAGGTTTTGCACATGTCGAACCAAGATTATGGTCAACAGGATCAGTACAATCAGGGCAACCAGGGCAACCAGGGCGACTATGGTCAGCAACAAGACCGATCCAACCAGAGCAATCAGGGTGGCTATGGTCAGCAACAAGACCGATCCAACCAGAGCAACCAGGGTGGCTATGGTCAGCAGCAGGGCCAGTACGATCAAGGCAATCAGAGCAATCAGGGCGGCTATGGTCAGCAACAAGACCAGAGCAATCAGGGCGGCTATGGTCAGCAACAAGACCAGGGCAACCAGGGCGGTCATAGTCAAGGGCATGGTTCACTAGGTGGCGCACGAGACGCCGCGCAGAACCAGGTCGATCAGGCAATCGACCAATTTGGCAATAAAATCCCTGGCGGAACACAGTACACCCAGCAGGCAAAAGATGCTGCTCATGGTGCGCTCGACAACTTAGAGAAAGATGCTGAGAACCGCATGGGTAATCTCGGCGGCAATCTCGGTGGGATGTTTGGCGGCAACAAACAGTAAATAACCGAAACATTTTCACAGAGAGAAGTCCCTACGCATATAAACATGCGTAGGGACTTCTCTGTATTTGTCCTCTTCTAGGGCTTGTCATACGTACCATAAAATATAGGCTCTTAATATTTTCTCTTTATAGAATATCCCTATCCTTTATTTCACTTTTTGTGAAGATAGTACCTATTACTCTGAAATATGCGAGATGTTTATGTTACATAAAATTGCCTGGAAATGTACAAGGTTTATAATAAACAGTTTGTGGACGTTCATAAAAGTTATCCTGTTTATTATCGTACGCGATGTGCTGGTACAAAAGCAGACCGAAGTTCGTACCGAGGAGCTTGCGAAGCGCGAGGCACAAAAGCGTATGAACGAGTTTCTGAGTATTGCCAGCCACGAGTTAAGAACGCCGCTCACAAGTATCAAAGGCAATGTGCAGTTGATGGCGCGTAAACTTAGACCCAAGCCAAGCGGAAGCGCGGCAAACGGAATGGGCGATGGGAGTGAGAAGCCTGACGACCAGACAAGCCACATACTTAACGAGGCTCGCGAGCTGCTTGAGCGGACAGACAAACAAATTACACAACTCTCGCGACTCGTCAACACACTCTTAGAAAGCTCACGTATTAACGCGAACGCAATAGAACTACTCATAGAAGCATGCGAGCTGGACGCGCTGGTTCGCGAAGTGGTACAAGATGTACGTCACATCCCCAAGACGCGTATAGTTCACCTGGATATGGGCACAGATCCTGTGCTTGTTATGGCCGATATCAATCGTGTGAAGCAAGTGGTGATCCACTTTCTCTCAAATGCTCATAAGTATTCACCCATTGAGGAGCGTATCGAGATTTCGCTTAAAACACAAAATGATCGCGTCAAGGTTTCGGTTCACGACGCAGGCCCAGGCATTTCGGCAAATGAACAAAACAAGATTTGGGAACGCTACTATCGTGTGCCAGCTATAGAGATACAAAATGGAAGTGAGATTGGCCTGGGCTTAGGACTGCACATTAGCCGCACCATTATAGAACAGCACAAGGGGCATGTTGGGGTACAGAGTACACCCGGCTCTGGCTCAACCTTCTGGTTTACACTGCCTCTCACACACAATGCATTTCAGCCACTTTCACATTGAAAATGGCTGAAATGTATTGCCGCGCCACGACTTTTATAGAGGAACATATCTTGCTCATCCCGTACTTTGTAGACAATAATTTGACAATTTGCCGATAAAACGCTACACTTGTGTGCATGGACGGATGAGTCTATTTTCAGTCAAGCAACCTGAGAGGAACACTGGCGATGGATGCAATTATTGGACGCTACAGGGTACGTATGGAAGAAATGGGTCTTGTTCTCAAACATGCGACGGGCATCAGCTTCGATCTAACCCCCGAAGAAACACTCCACCTGCTCGACTTTATCAACGCATATCGTCAAACATTGCTGCTTATGCAACAGGACTCAGGGCATGATACAGAGCCAGAAATGGAGAGTATTATCATCAAAAAAGAGAAGTACAAAGAGTAGCAGTAGTACTAAATACCTACTAACGAGATTTATACAAAGAGATATGCACCCACTTTTTCCTCCCGACGAGATTTGTACCTCTTTCTCTGCTTTTGTTATCGCACCCTCAAAATGCTCCCTGGCAACTAGCCATGTCATCACTCCAATCAAAAGTGGAGTGATGACTATCCCGCGTAGCATAGCGGCAATAGCAACCACTATAAACAACACAGTGTAACCACAGAACATATTACTAGTTTATGCGGCGACTATTGGCACAAGTATCAGCCCGAAGAATTTGCGCTATGGAAGGGTTGAGGCAGGTTACGAATTGTAGGTGGGTCCAGCAGGGCTTGAACCTGCGACCAAGCGGTTATGAGCCGCCTGCTCTAACCACTGAGCTATGGACCCTTGCAGAGACGATTATAGCATATCGGCTTTCACTTGGGAAGGGGGGATATTAAAAGGGTACGCCTACACAAATACGCGACGTGTGCTATAATAGAGAAACGCACGGTTCTGCTGACCCTGTGCGTCATGTGGCAGGGCGCAGAAAAGAAGACTCTGATTCATAACGATACCCTGTACGACAGGACCGCGCTCTTCTTAAAGACTATAGTGCGGCCTTCATTTTTTCTAGGAGCATTCAATGGTGAATGAAGTCACTATTCGCATTGGCGGCGAATCTG
>Ga0123337_10004270_pt1 | contig 14685 bp, 12 predicted proteins | sample frozenSSSSmetaG_FD_89792 | JGI IMG/M metagenome (GOLD analysis project Ga0123337, IMG submission 89792) | Glacier valley bacterial and archeal communities from Borup Fiord, Nunavut, Canada, to study Microbial Dark Matter (Phase II) -... | ecosystem: Environmental > Aquatic > Freshwater > Ice >... | reverse complement strand
TACTCGATAAGGATTATTATTTCAGAATTACCGAAAGTGTTTTGAATCAAAATATAGGTGAAGTATTAAATCTATTTGATGAAATTCTGAACAAGGGTTTTGAAGGCCAGCTCTTTTTGAATGGCCTGAGTGAACACTTCAGAAACCTGATGGTGTGCAAGGATGCATCTACTGTAAAATTATTAGATGTAGGCGAAAACCACAAAGTAAAATACGATGTTCAAAGCAAGCATACTGATTTATCGTTTTTGTTAAATGCTCTGAACATCAATAACCAGTTTGACGTAGAATACAAAAGCAGTAAAAATCCACGTTTGCATATAGAGCTTGCACTGATGAAATTGTGCCATATCAAGAGCATACTCAATTCAGCTATTACGCTAGAAGAACTAAAAAAAAAAGTGATGACTTCATAAGGAAAAGACTAGAACAAAAGTCGGAAGCCAAAAAAGAAGCCATTATTCCAAAACACGCTATCAAGCCACCTGAGCTGGCTGATAAATCATTTGTACTTCCAAAGATACCAGTTAAATCCCATGTTTTAGAGCCACCACCCATTCAGTTGGCAATGGCAGAAATTATTGAAGATGCAGATAAGGCACATATTGAAATAACGGAACCGGAAAATGAAATTCTTTTGTCAAATGAGCCGCACATACACATAGGTCCGGAATTTAATCTTGAAAACACCGGAAAAGCATTTGCAATATTTGCAGACAAACAAAAAGTATCTATCATTTCCCTGATTAAATTGCTGATTCCTGCAATAGAAGGTCATATTGTGACTGTGACCATGACCAGACAACAAGAAGAGTTTATCGGTGATATTAAAATTCAATGGCAGGCTTTTCTGAGAGACCATTTCAAAAACAACAGCATTACGCTTCAGATACGCATTGATGAGCAGGCTGATACCCATAGAAAGGCCTATACACAAACAGAACAGTTTCAGGAGATGCTGGATGAAAATGAAATCTTCAGACAATTCGTCAACAGACTTAAACTCAAACTGAAATAAATCATAAGTGACATGAGAGATTCGGTCTTGAAATTTATTTTTTTTCTTTTTGTCAACCTTCTTGTCCACTTACCTTTTCTGAATTATCCGCCCTGTGGAACCCATGTTTGGCGTCAGTGTAATACCCTTGCCATGTCAAGAAATTTTGCGACAGAGGATATGAATATTCTGCAGCCGCGTATTGACCGCAGAAATGAAACAGATGGCATTACCGGTTCACATTTTCCCTTATATGAATGGTTGCTTGCACTGATTTCAAAAGTCTTTGGTTTTTCAGAAATGCTGGCAAGAGTCTATAGCCTGCTTATTTTTAGTTTTGTCATGCTCGCCATGTACCTTGTTTTACTTCAATTAAAAATCAAACCATTTGCGGCGGTGTGTTCTGCTTTGCTTTTATTATCTGTTCCTCAGATGTATTATGACAGTATCAACGCCATGCCTGATATCCTTGCATTGTGTTTTTCTCTTTTTGCCCTGCATTTTTTCCTCTCATATTTTTTACGGGCTCATGCCGGGTTCTTATTTCCTGCCATTCTTTTTGCTGTTTTAGGAGGTCTTATTAAATTTCAATTTCTTATTATTCCTGCGTCTTCTATCGCTTATATACATTTTAATCGTAAACAGTTGTTTTATGCCTTTGTATCCATCATTTTTATAGTATTACCTATTTTCTGCTGGTACAGTTACGCCATCCAGCTGACACAAGTTCACAATCTCAAAGAATTCGGGCTATGGATACAACCTATCACTTGGCTTCAAAAATGGCAAACATTATGGAATAATCTCATTTCAGACTTGCCTGAACTTTTGCTCGGATGGCCTTTATTTGTTTTTTTAATCGTATTTATATCCTTAAATATTAAATCCTTTAATCGCAGTCGTGATCAAGTATTTTTATGGCTTTGGCTCTTAGGTTTTATTGTGTTTTATTGTGTTGCCATTGAGCGTATGATGCATCACAGTTATTATTTTATGGCCATCATACCGGCATGTATGATTGTCTGTGCGCGTTGTATACAAAATCAAAAACAGTTTAAAACGATATTGGTGTCTTTAGTTTTACTTAATTTTATGTGGTCATTTGCACGCATTATACCTTCCAGGTGGGCAGAGAACAAAATGAATGTTCCTTCAACATTTCTGGATAAAAATCTCAGACAGGAACTGACATCTGCTATTCCTGAAGGAGCTTCATGCGTGGTGGGTCCGGATGTTTCAGGTTGTATTTATTTCTATTTTACGAACACCAAAGGGTTTTCATTTGAAAGACCCGATGAATTATTGCAGATGAAAGTGGATGGTCAATATTTTGAAGTGATGAGACACTATGGGGTAAAATATCTTATCTGCAACCAAGGCGAACGCATGCGACCTGTGCTTGAAAAACTAGATAAAATCAGGTTAAAAAATACTATTGGAGATTTCCAGATTTGGGAATTATTATAAAATTTACGGTCGGCTCTTGGATATTTTGCTGTCCATTAAAATTGATGTGTTGGTATTATTCACAATAAAATATAAATATTAGTCGTTAATTTCGCAAACCAAAATACCCATTAAACGTGTCAATAGTTGTTGAGAATTTAACCAAAACTTACCATAAACAGAACGCTGTAGACCATATCTCATTTGAGATTAACAGCGGTGAAATTGTGGGTTTTCTAGGTCCCAACGGGGCCGGAAAAACTACCACGATGAAAATTCTGACCTGTTATCTCCCACCAAGCTCAGGCAAGGCCTTTGTTAATGGACTTGATGTGGAGGAACAAGCCATTGAAGTGAGAAAACAGATAGGTTATCTACCTGAGCACAATCCATTGTACATGGATATGTATGTCAAAGAATATTTGTCATTTGCCGCTTCGGTATACCACATGCCCAACAAGCAGAACAGGGTAAAAGAAATGATAGAATTGACAGGTCTGCAGGTGGAACAGAATAAAAAAATAGGTCAGCTATCCAAAGGATACAGACAAAGGGTTGGGCTTGCACAAGCTATGATACACAATCCTTCAGTGCTTATTCTCGATGAACCTACCAGTGGACTTGACCCCAACCAGATTGTTGAAATCAGAAACCTGATTATACGCATCGGAAAAGAAAAAACAGTACTTCTATCAACGCATATTATGCAGGAAGTGGAGGCTATGTGCAACCGCGTCATGATTGTGAATAAAGGTAAAATTGTTGCCAATGGCAAACCGACGGACTTAAAACAACAATTTACCTCCGACAGAATATTACACCTGACATTTAATAAAGAATTAAACCCTCAACAGTATGCAGCTTTGGAATCTATCGGAAAAGTGGAAAAAATCGGCACCATGTCTTATGCGATTACGTCGGCTACCGAAGAAGAAAAACTAAAATCAGACAGTTTTCAGTTTGCAGTCAATCATGGCCTGATGTTGAGTGAAATGAAACTGATTGAAAATACCCTGGAAGATATCTTTAAAAATGTTACCCAATAAAATTCAGCTATGTTTAGTATATTAAAGAAAGAAATCCGGAGTTTTTTAAGTTCCCTGATTGCGATTATTGTTATTGTTGTTTTTCTCATTGCCAATGGTCTGTTTTTATGGGTATTTAAGGAAACCAATATCCTGGATGCGGGTTATGCGAATATTGACCCCTTGTTTGAACTGGCACCAATTATCTTTATCTTTTTAATTTCTGCCATAACCATGCGTTCATTCAGTGAGGAAAAAAAGACGGGAACATTTGAAACACTGACGACAAAACCAATCACAGATTTATCCATTATTCTGGGGAAATATTTTGCAAGTCTTATCATTGTAATTTTTGCGATATTACCTACTCTGGTGTATTATTACACAGTGAGCACCTTAGCTGTTCCAGCAGGAAATATTGACAGTGGGGCTATTTGGGGAAGTTATATGGGACTTATTTTATTGAGTGCAGGTTATGTATCCATTGGCCTGTTTTCAAGCGTTATCACAGATAATCAAATAGTCTCGTTTATCGTTAGTATGTTTTTATGTTTCTTCTTTTATTCCACCTTCGATTACCTCGGTTCATTCTCACTGTTTAAAAACAATGACTTTATCATTGAGTGGTTCGGCATCAATATGCACTATAAAAATATCAGCCGTGGAGTGATAGATTCCAGGGATGTGATTTATTTTTTAAGTCTCATCGTTTTATTCATTTGGTTAACCAAGATTATATTTAATAGCAGAAAATGGTAAAAAAGACACAACAAAAAAGGGCGTATAAACAACAATCGCTGATAGAGCTTGTATTGCTTGTGGTTGTGATAGTTATTATCAATATCCTGTCCGCGCAATATTATAAAAAGTATGACCTGACAGAAGAAAAGCGTTTTACGCTTTCAGAAACTTCCAGACAATTGGCTAAAAAAGTAGATGACAGAATGTTTTTTAAAGTCTATCTGGAGGGCGATAATTTATCGTCAAAATTCAAACGTTTAAGAACGGCCACTATTGATATATTGAGAGAGTTCAGGGATCTCAGCGGCAATAAAATTGACTTCGAATTCGAAAATGTGTTTAAAGACAAAACGGAAGAAGAAAAATCTGCCATCATCAAACAACTCAGCCAGAAAGGTGTGGCTTATTACAATGATATAGAGATTGGCGCTGACCAGCAGAAACGCAATCTGATATTGCCTTCCGCCGAAGTAACCTATGGCACCAATAAAGAATATGTAGTCAACCTTCTGAATACAGAACTTGGAAGAGCCGAAGAAACAGCTATCAATAAATCCATTGAAGGTCTTGAATATGAGATTGCAAATACCATCCGCAAATGCCTGAATAAATCCCCTAAAAAAATAGCGTTCTTGTATGGTCACGGAGAGGCTGATGCCGCTTCAACTGACGACCTGATGGCCTCTTTGAATGAAAACTACAGCATAGATCGAGTGATGTTTAATCTTGGAGACACAAACTTTCTGAGGCAATTTGTCAATCTGACGGCTCAAACCAGAAATTATGATACACTTGGGAAATTAATCGTCTTAAAAACGCTGGATATGTTAAAGGGATATGACGGCGTGGTGGTCATTAAACCAACAGAATCTTTCCAAAAAGATGAGGCTTATATTCTGGATCAATATATCATGCATGGCGGTAAAACGGTCTGGATGATAGATCCTTTAATGGCAGAGCACGATAGTCTGAGAAAAAACACCAAAGCTTTTTTTCCTGATTACAACAATGAAAATCTGAGAACCTTGTTATTTAATTATGGCGTCAGATTAAATTCAAATCTATTGATGGATCTTGTCTGCAATAATATCCGTTTAAATGACCCTGCAAGACCAGGACAATTGGTGCCTTTTCCTTGGGTATATTATCCTTTATTCGGATTTAAAGGCAATAACCATCCTATCGTCAAAAATCTAGAAGTGGTGTGGGGAAGATATAGTGGTACACTTAAACCAATAGCCAGAAAAAACCTGAATGTCACTAACCTGCTACTGAGTTCAGACCGCACAAAACTTCATGATGCTCCGGCATTTGTCGACCTTTCCATTATCAATAACATACAGGATAGAAAATATCTTCAATCATTCAGGTCGGGCACACAGGTGGCCGGCGTATTGCTAGAGGGTGAATTTAAATCCAATTTTAAACGTCCGGATAAAATCTACGAGTTTCCGGTAAAAGAAAGTGTTCAGAAAAACAGCATGATAGTATTGGCTGATGGTGATATCGGTTTGAATTTTGTCAAAAGAAGTACAGGCGAGATTTATCCTTTGGGATATGACAGAGAAACGGGCAGACAATTTGCGAATAAAAAATTTCTGCTCAACTGTTTTGACTATTTGTTTGACGAGAGCGGACTTATTGATATCAGAACCAAGGAAATCAATCTGCGTTTGCTGGATAAAGCCAAGATTGATGCGCCCTTGCAGGAAGGCGAAACCATCAGGGAGAAGACGTATTGGCAATTAATCAATACTGTGGTTCCGGTGATGGCAGTAATATTATTCGGTGTATTTAATACCTTTTACAGAAGGTGGAAATATACAAGATAATGGAGTATTAGACTTTTAAAAGTCTCATGTTTCTATCTCCATAAAATCACCCCAGGAAATATCCCCTTAATCCCAAATATAATATCTTTGCCTTACTAAGAAGATGCTTTATGGGTAAAAGAGATATTCGTATTGACGCATACATTAAAAATTCTAAAGCATTTGCACAACCTATAATGGTTCATCTGCGCGAACTTGTGCATATGGCTTGTTCGGATGTGGAAGAAACGATTAAATGGGGTATGCCTTCGTTTATTTATAAAGGTCAATACGGTCACATGGTTTCCTTTAAAGAACACTGCGTTTTTGGTTTCTGGAAAGCCAAATTGATTCAAGACACCAACAATTATCTCGCAGAGCGTTCCAATCAGGGAGGTGAGGCTATCGGGAATCTGGGTCGGATTATTTCTATAGATGATTTACCGCCGGATGAGATGATGCTTGATTTTCTAAAACAGGCAAAAAAACTGAATGATGAGGGTATAAAACTTCCCAAAGCGCCTAAAAAAAAAGGAAAAACAGGAATTGGAAATACCCGTTGAATTGTTAACGGCTTTGAAAAAAAAAAAAAAAGCCATGGAATACTATGAAAAATATAGCCCTGCCCATAAAAAAGAATATATTGAATGGATACATGAAGCGAAAACAGAAACTACCCGCCAGAAAAGGGCTTCAACGGCTATAGAGTGGATTTCTGAGGGTAAATCAAGAAACTGGAAATACCAGTAAAAACGGGTTTTTAGACAAGCTCCTGATATCAATCAGTCTTATCCCATCAAACCTTTTCATTATTTTGCAGTCTAAATAATAAATTCTTTAGCGATATGAAAAAATTAATTCTTGGCATATGTATCTGTTCACTAAGTTTGTTGATACAACCTTTATCAGCTCAAAAACCAGTAAAAAAAACAGTAAAGGTAAAAGTACATAAAAGTCATTCACAAAAGTCAAAAGTGGTGAAGGTAAAAACAGTTAAAAGATATCCGCGAAGCAAAGTGGTAGTCGTTAAAAAAAGACAAGTCAGAACCATCCAAGTGCTACCCGTCGGTTATACTACCATCATTTACAAAAATAGAAATTATTATCACCATGGGGGCTATTTTTACAATTATTCAGGGAATAATTATGTCATTATTGCGCCACCAAGAGGACTTCGCATCAAGACTTTACCGATTGGTTATAAGACCATTGTAGTAGGTGGCGTCAACCGTTATTATTACAGGGGCGTTTATTACAGGCCAGTGGAGTCTCAATACGAAACTTTTGAACCTGCTGTTGGCACTGTTGTACCGGAACTTCCAGACGAAGATGTGGATGAGGTGACCATTGATGGCATCACTTATTATGAATATGGGGATACACTTTACAAAAAAATCGTAACTGCTGATGGTGTAAAATATGAAGTAGTCGGAAAACTGGATGATTAAGGTACTAACTTTGGTTCATCCATAACCGCTGTAAATCCGTGTTCAAAAGATAGGTGCTCTATCTGCCTGACCTGCTCTGCGGTAATGGGTCCATAACTGAAATGTGAATGATACCCGTCGAGTCCCAACAACAGCGTTTCACTCATGCAGGCATAAGCGGTTCCGGCAGGCAGATTGATCCCATTGATATGGTATTCCGGATTATTCGGAAGACTGACAAGTCCACCATGCATTATTTTGACATTTGCCATGTCATGAACTGAAGTATCTGTATCATAAGGAAGCGCTATATCGCAGATTAAAACAGGAAAATCGCCTAACATGGAGGGATAAATAAGTGGTGAAGAGGCATTACTTGCCGCAATAATCATATTGGCTGATTGTAATTGATTCATGTCATCCGTCACAATAAGAGGAAATGATGTGCTCAAATCTTTCTCACAAAGATTAAAAAGATTTTCCCATGCTGATTCATCGTTATGTGTAAGAAACTTATTTCCCACATAAGCGGATAACATGGCAGAGATACCTGAATCTTTTTCTTTTTTTAACAATAGCTTTTTAAAGATTTGAATGGCAAGCGTTCTTAACCCATCCAAACGATTTTTTCGTCCAATCAATATCAACTTATTGACTTTTTCAGACATAATTTCAGCATATACCCTGCCAATATTTCCCCCTGCTCCTAATACGGCAAGTGTTGCATCATGAATCGACATTTCCATATTTTCCGCTGTCTTCAACATCGCCTTCATACCCACAGCCACCGTATAAGCATTTCCCGTTGTAAGCGCCAGTCCGTTTGCCTCTAATGCCCTGCAATTATTTGAAACAATAGAATTATATCCCCCAAATCCAAGCACCTGACACCCCATCTGTTTGGCAAGCTTTATGGTTTCTTGCAGGTAAGCCCTCTCCTCTTCCAAATTTCTTTTTGACATACTCTGTTCCATCATATCAGAACTCACAGGGTAACCAATAAAGTTTAATTCAACCACATCACCAGTCATTGATTTGACATACTTTGTTTCGCTGCAAAAAGGTTGTATAACTGGTCGCATCTGTAAAAGTAATGCATGCAATTCTGTTTCTGTGTATGCTTGCAGGCCTTCATCCCAACTGACCATATCACGCACGTGCACAAAATGCCCGACAAAAGCCACTTTTTTATCACAATTCATTTTTATCGGATAGATATCAGGCTTTTTATAATCTGTTACAGGTGTATCCTTCATTTTTATGCCCAGTAAAAAACCTGTCAGCCTATGCATATTTTGTTTATCTATAATTTCGGCTAATTTCCTAAAAGCTAAAATAACTTTTTGGCATTCAATAGAATCCAGATAAGCAGAAGGTTCAAGCCTTAAGGTGGAAGTATTAGACAAACACGGCAATATACGGATATCGTATTCACGCAATAAAAATCCACAAGCCACAAATCCTATCAGGTCCATTCCTGCCAACATACGCAAACAAGCAGACCCTGAGTTTTGTTGAGATTCAAACTCAAATCCAATCATTAATCCAATTCCTCTTACTTCTTTTATAACACCTGGAAATTCTTCTTGTATACGCTTTAACCCATCGATTAGTTCCTGTCCGCGTTCAGAGGCATTTTTCATCAGAAAAGCTTCTTTTTTAAGCATCTTTAACGACTGTTTTGCAATGGCACATCCCATATCATCCTCTGCAAATGTGGATGAATGGGTCAGATCAAAATCGCGGATATATAGATTTTCTGCAATACAAACTGCAGACACCTTACTGATGCCACCGCCCAGACTTTTTGACAAGAGTATATAATCCGGCTTGATGCCTAATTGTTCAGCGTACAAAAAAGTGCCGGTGCGCCCCATACCGCATTGTATTTCATCAAAGACAAGCGGTACATCATTTTTGGTACACAATTCCCTCATCTGTTCCAGATAAGTTTGCTCAAGGATATGGATACCACCCTCACCCTGAACCGGCTCTACAATGCATGCTGCAAGCATACAATATGCCTGTTCCATTAATTCGGGTTTTCCATTCCTGAATACAGGAATCAAAACTTTGGCCGTATTTGAAGTCATGATGTGATGAAGTTCTGCTGCATCACCCGGCTCTGCAAACACTACATCATTGAATTGAGATCTCAGTCCAGCCTTAAACCCTTCAAAATAGGTTATTTCTAATACGGCTTTGGTTTTGCCATGATAAGCCCTCCTAAGCGCCAATATGATTGGTGGCCTTTTTAGAATTTCTTCATTGTGAGATCTTATCCATACTTGTAAGTCTTTTTCCGAATTCAATTTGGTCATATACCTCGCGTTGACTTCCTGAAGGAATAAGTTTAATCCTGATACCGAAAGTTTAGATATCTCTTTTAAAGGATTAACAACATTGTTTTTTATCACCGCCAGTTTATTGGCATATACCAGACGGCAATGTTTTAACACCGTTTCTACAGCTTCTGCTCCGGTATTGCCAAAAGAAAACATATAGTTTTCTCCAAGCGACTCATACAAGATTTCCCTCAACAGAGCAGAGAGTTCTGCGGCTTCATGTCTTATACTGCCCTGGGCCATGAACGGTTTTAGTGATTCAAAATGATTCATTGCAATAGCAACGAGTTCAGGGTTATTATGTCCAAAAAACAGAGAACCATACCCTCCCAACATATCCAGTACTCCTTTTTCATTGCCCTCTTTATCCCAATAAAACAAATGATTCCCTATCGCCTTATGATAAGACAGATGCATATTCAGGGCTTTTAATGTTTTGCTTATACTCGGTTGAAAATATAAAGACGGGTCGTTATCCATACTGATATTTTCAAAGCAAAGGAATAATTGTGATAAAAGCAAATAAATAGATTGTTCAGAGCGTATTTACCCATACCTCTGTATCCCAATTTACGCCCTTTGTCAAACCTCCTTTTTGAACTTAAAATCTCACATCTGTACTAAAAACCATGCACTTTTATCGCATTTTTTCATAAGTAATATTTCCAGTTTAAGGTATTTAGCAGTACGTTTGCATTTTATTTCCAAATTTTGATCACAACAGAAGACAAAGTGATGATAGCGGATCGACTGAACCGTATCTCTGAATCTGAAACTATCGCCATGGCTAAGCTCGGAAGGGCTCTGAAGGCTGAAGGCAAGGACATTATCAGCCTGAGTTTTGGCGAACCTGATTTTTTCACCCCTGAACACATCAAAAAAGCTGCTATTGAAGCAATTAATCATAATTTTACATTTTACACGCCTGTAGCCGGTATTCCCGATCTGAAAGAGGCAATTAAAGTAAAATTTGAACGCGACAACCAGCTGCATTACAATACCGACCAGATCGTGGTCAGTACAGGTGCCAAAAACTCTATTGTCAATGCCGTATTGTCCCTTGTCAATCCTGATGACGAGGTGATTATTCCTAAGCCTTTTTGGGTGAGTTATGCCGATATGGTGTATTTGGCTGAGGGTAAATGTGTATTTCTGGATACCCGTGTCAGTGCCGATTACAAAATTACGCCTGAACAATTGGAAGCTGCCATTACACCAAAAACCAAGTTGTTTATGTTCAGCAGTCCAAATAATCCAAGCGGAATGGTTTATAGTGCCGATGAATTAAAAGCACTCGCAGAAGTATTTGAACGTCATCCACATGTATATATCCTGAGTGATGAAATATATGAACATATTAATTTTGTTGGTAAACATACCAGCATTGCCACTTTTGGCACATTAATAGACAGAACCATTACTGTGAATGGTGTATCAAAAGCCTTTTCAATGACCGGTTGGCGTATAGGTTACATCGGGGCTCCAAAGGCCATAGCTTATGCTTGCGAGAAACTGCAGAGTCAATTTACCAGCGGCACCAATTCCATTGCACAAAAAGCAGCTATTGCAGCCTTATTAGGTGATATGAGGCCTACGCAAGATATGTGTGCTTCCTTTAAAAAACGTCGTAACCTGTGTTTTGATATCTTAAAAACGATTCCCGGTTTAAAGTTAAATTTGCCGGATGGCGCATTTTATCTTTTCCCGGATGTCAGCGGATTTTATGGCAAATCGTATAATGGCACTACAGTCAGAAATTCACAAGAATTATGCATGTACCTGCTCAATGAGGTATTTGTTGTAACTGTAGCAGGAAGTGCATTTGGCAATGATGATTGTATCCGTTTATCCTATGCCACAAGCGAGGAGAATCTAACTAAGGCCATGAATAGGATGAAAGATGCATTAATGAAGTTGAGCTGATGGAGCATATTATCGATTCGTTTAAAGGCAAAAAAGTACTGATAGTTGGCGATGTGATGGTGGATGCCTATATCATGGGCAAGGTTGAAAGACTTTCTCCTGAAGCTCCTGTTCCGGTGGTGAATATTGAAGACAGGGATAGTCGTTTGGGTGGGGCTGCCAATGTTGCCCTCAATATAGTGGCGCTGAAAGCTGAACCTATCTTATGCTCGGTGATCGGCAAAGACCCCGAAGGCAAAGATTTTCTGGACTTACTTCACAAAGGTCAGATGATTACCAGTGGTATTGTTGAGTCAAATGACAGAAAAACGACCACAAAAACAAGAATTCTGGGCAATAAACATCAATTGTTGCGCATTGATAATGAAATGACTCACGATATCAGCGATTCAGAAAATGAAGCATTGATTGCCGTTTTTAGAAAATATATTGATACCTGCGATGTGGTTATTCTTGAAGATTACAACAAGGGTGTTTTAACAGAAAGGAATATTCCGATTTTAATTGATATTGCCAATAAAGCAGGGAAACCGGTGGCAGTGGATCCTAAGAAAAAAAACTTTTTAAGTTATAGGGATGTGACTTTGTTCAAACCTAACCTTAAGGAAATTAAGGAGGGCCTGAATAGCGATTTGAATTTAAAAGACCGCAAAAACCTGGAGACTCTGGTCAAAGAACTTCACGGCATATTAAACAATACCTATACCATGGTCACTTTAAGCGAAGATGGTGTCATGATAACCGACCACAGTAATTTTGATTTTATTCCCGCACATATCAGGCATATTTCCGATGTTAGTGGTGCCGGCGATACAGTCATCAGTGTGGCTTCTCTTTGTCTGGCATTGGGAATTAATAGCCATATCGTAGCTGATTTGGCTAATTTAGCCGGTGGATTGGTATGTGAAGAAAACGGTGTAGTGCCCATTGATATTGAAAAACTGAAAAAGGAGTCACAATATTTAAGCCAAGGCCATCATTGACATTTAAGCATAAAATAGCTATTTTTATTTTTAAAAATCAGGAACTGATTCAGAAAATCCTGCGTTTTTTTACGGTTATTTCTTCGCTTATGGTATTGGGTGTTTTGATTTACCGATACGGATATAACCACACCCAAGAAAATCTGGACATGATTATATTGGTGACGAGGTTTTTTTATCTTGTGTTTATCATCTCATTTATTGTCCGGCTTACGCTTTCAAAAGACAAAAAGCATTTTCTGAACAACAATGCTTTTGAAGCTATATTGCTGTTACTCGTTATATACGATGGAATAAGTTATTATCTTTTTGGACACCCGGTTTTAGAAAAACTTCTCATTAAACTGAATGTTAAAAATTACCGTTCAATTTACCATTTTTTCATTCAGTTTTTTCTATTGGTATTTGTCGCCCTGGAGTTGATCAAATCTATTAATTCAATCTACACGGGAAAATTAAGACCCACTACCCTGTTTATTCTTTCCTTTGTATTGCTCATATTAGGAGGAGGTTTTTTACTCACCTTACCCGGATTTAACCGCAGCGGACTTCCACTCAATTTTATTGATGCCGTGTTCACCAGTGGTAGTGCAAGTTGCGTGACAGGCCTGACAGTAGTGAATACAGGAACTTTTTATAACACCAAGGGTCAAATTGTTATTTTAATGCTGATACAACTTGGCGGGATTGGCATATTGACCTTTGCTTCATTTTTTGCTTCCTTTATTAAAAAGGGGATTGGTGTGAGGCACAATATCGCGATGAATGAGTTATTGGATGCGGAGAATATTAGTGGTAGTTATTTCCTGATTAAACGCATTTTGGTCATGACTTTTGTTATTGAAGCATTAGGGGCATTGGGTATATACATGTTGTGGGGCGATTATCATTTTTCCAGTTCCGGTGAAAAAATTTACTACTCAATTTATCACAGTATTTCAGCGTTTTGTAATGCCGGATTCAGTCCCTTTGAATACAATATGGAAACACCTCTTGTTGCTGAACTTTATATGCTGCATATTTTTATGGGTGTTATCATCTTTTTTGGCAGTCTGGGTTTTCCGGTTATCAGAGATTTATTCTCTCCGTTAAAATTGAGAGAAAGATTATCAGAGCCTTGGCGGGAATGGAAACTCAGTTCCAAAATTGCAGTCTACATGAGTATCATTCTGATTCTTATTGGTATGGTTTCGTTTCACGTGCTGCATGTGCGTTATTTGCCTGAACATAAATCGTCTATCGCGCATTTTGCCATTTCTTTTTTCCAGTCTGTTAATTTAAGAACCTGTGGATTTTCAAGCATCAGTCTGGAACATCTTCCCAACCCTTTAATGTTAATCTCCATTTTTCTGATGTTTATAGGCGCTTCTTCCGCGTCAACAGGTGGTGGAATAAAGACCAGCACATTTGTAGTGATGATGGTGGCTGTAATTGGTACTATTCGCGGTAAAAAAGACATGAACATTGGCAATCGCAGAATTGCAATTGACTTAATTTACAAAGCATTTGCCGTTGTTATTTTCTCAGGTTTATTTGTATTATTGGTGATTACCATTTTAACCTTTACTGATCCTAAAATGGAGATTCTTAGACTGGCTTATGAGGCTGTTTCTGCATTTGCCACAGTTGGTTTATCAACAGGTATTACGTCCAATCTTTCAAATGCCAGTAAAGTCATCATTACATTTACAATGTTTGTTGGACGAGTTGGTATTGTTACACTTGCATACTCCTTGAGTACAAAGTCATTGCAAGCCGATTACAAACACGCTACAACCCATATGCCGATAGGATAAACAGGGTTTTTAGCAAATAAATCTTGATTTTTTTGCTAAAAACAGAATACGTCAAATACGCTTGATCCGAAGTTGAGTTTTTATCTGTTTTTGATCTATTCTGTTTATGGTTTATATCCGCTTTTCTGCAAGATATCTTTTGCATTTTTATCGTTCATCAACTCACTCACTTTTACATCAGAATTTTCATC
>Ga0123337_10004268_pt1 | contig 14687 bp, 9 predicted proteins | sample frozenSSSSmetaG_FD_89792 | JGI IMG/M metagenome (GOLD analysis project Ga0123337, IMG submission 89792) | Glacier valley bacterial and archeal communities from Borup Fiord, Nunavut, Canada, to study Microbial Dark Matter (Phase II) -... | ecosystem: Environmental > Aquatic > Freshwater > Ice >... | reverse complement strand
GACGGGTATTCATCTCGAAGCGGATGAGCTGGCCGCGTTGGAAGCGGCGTATATCCCCCACGCGGTTGCCGACCACGATTAGGAATTGCCCCCATGCGCCGCGCGGGGATAAATCCACCGCGCTATCTGGGCAAAGGACCGATGCGCTCAACGGGTGGGTGCGCCCTGCCACCAACACCGTCAATACCTCACTATGGCTCACCTACCCACCCCGACCTACAGGGACGCCATGTTTGGTGTCCGCTGCTCATCAGCTTGTGCGTGAGTTCTAACAGGCTTTCGGTAGATCGCCATACGCTCACCCACTTTTTTCACCTTTTCTAAACATGCCGGGCAACGTGATCCTGTACAATCAGAGCGTTGCCCGACCCCGCCCGCAATCTTGCCTGCCAATCGCACGCAGAGCGGTCGGAACGTTGCGAAAGGGTCCCTTTTGAAAATCAAGAGCCTCATCAAAAGCGCGCTGCTCGTTGTGATGATCCTAAGCGCCTTCGTCCTCCTTGCGCGTCATTCTGCTGCACGCGCTGCCGCACCAGCGACACCGCTGCCCTTTCCGACGTTCGGAGCGCTGCCCGTGAGTGGCGGCACGCCGACCTCACCACCCGCACCGACGGCGACCCCACAACCTGGCGTGACGCTGCCGCCCGCGCCGACTTCCCCACCGGGCGGTCCGATCACGCTGCCCACACTGCGCTCGGATATGATGGGCATTCAAATCCAGCCGGACCTGACGCAGGACCAGTGGCGTCAGATGAACAGCTTCGTCGCTTCGCTTGGTATGAAGTGGATCAAGCTCCAGATTTCATGGCGCGAATTGCAGCCGCAGCAGGGACAGTGGTCGCAGCTCGACGCGATCCTGCCTGGCTACATCCAGTATGCACAGGGACGCGCCGGCAACGGTGTTCGCGTCCTGCTCAGTGTCGCCAAAGCACCGGATTGGGCGCGTCCGGCAGGCTTCAGCGGTGACGGTCCGCCGCGTGACCCGGCGCTGCTCGCGGCCTTCGTCAGTGAGGCTGTGACGCGCTACAAGCTGCGCAACGAAGACGCGATTGAAATCTGGAACGAGCCGAACCTCGCTGCGGATTGGAATAACGTCCCGCTGAATGCCGCAACCTACATGAAATACTTCGACGCCGCATACAAGGCGATCCGTGCCAAATCCGGCGTGCAGATCATCACCGCAGGACTCGCCCCGACAGGCGACAGCTCTGGCTCCGTAGAGGACCGCCGCTACTTGCAGGAGATGTACAACGCCGGGCTTAAGAATTACCCGGATGTCGCGGTCGGCATTCACCCCTATGGCTGGGCGAACGCGCCTAATGCGCGCTGCTGCCAGAACTCGCCCGATGGCTGGAAGGACCGCCCCGCCTTCTACTTTCTGGAGACTATCGATGCCTACCGCCAGATTATGGTCCGCAACGGACAGGGCAGCAACAAACTTTGGGCAACCGAGTTTGGCTGGGCGACGTTCGACAATCTGCGCGAAAAGGATCATGTGAATGGTCCGCTCGCCAAAGCGCCGTCCGACCCTGCTGTGGGCTGGGCGAGACAGTTGAACGAGGCGCAACGCACGCAATATACGTTGCGGGCGTTCCAGATTGCGCAAAATGGCGATTACGCGGCGTTCATGGGTCCGATGATGCTCTGGAACCTGAACTTCGCGGATTTGCCGGGCTTCGTCCGTGCCGATACCGATAGTCGGCTCGAAGCCGGGTTCAGCATCCTGAACGGCGACGGCTTCCCACGCTCGATCTACGACGCGATCTCGCAAGCGCCAAAGCAGTGATGTCTGGCCGACGCTGGGATTACATACGCGAAGCGGACGCCAAGAATGGCGTCCCTACACCATGCCACACCGCATGTTGTTGGGACAGCATTCTTGTTGTGCGCAAGCCTGGAGCGTGTCGGCAAAGGGTCGCGCGGGGCTGAAGCGGTCGCGCGGGAATAAATCCCCACGCTATTACGGACTAGTATTCCGTTAGAGCAGGGCGTGCCGAGCGTTGGAGCCGCGTCTGCAAACGGGCGCGCGGGGCTGAAGCCGCCGCGCTCACATCAGGGCGTGCCGAGCGTCGTCGCCGGAAAGCCGGAAGGCGTGTTATGAATATGAAGTTGGTAAGGTGCGCGAGACAGGAGACAGGGAGAAATGCGTCAGCGGGAGGTACGACGCGGCGCGCCACGGGAGACTTGCCGTAAGCAGTGGCAGATGTCTCGCGCCAGGGAGCGCTCCTCCTTTGTGGTAACCGGGCAAGCCTCACAGACGTTGATCTTGACAGGATGCAGATGCAGAACCCCACATCGGAAGGTATCTCGAACGTACACCTCCACAGCACCCACGAACATACCAACAGCAAGGACTAAACAACTACCAGAGGAACGGCAGACCAGCAGCCATCCGATACGCACTCATGCAAGCAGAACCGCAGACGAAACGACATACGACCTATGACACACGGGCTGCGCGCTTCACCAGCGCCAACCTCCAAACCGAGAATACGGCATTTGGTCCTGTAGGACACGATAGGGAAAGGACAGAGACAAGAGAGCAGGAATGAGAGAGACGGGAGGCTCGCACAAGCGAATGAGGTAAGAGCGGAACAGAGGAGCTCGCATCGCTTGTAGAGATTATTTTAAAACAGGTGTTCTAAATTGTCAAGGGGCAATTTGGAAATCGGAAGAATTGGGTCGGGCAAGCACGAAATATAGGAAATCGCGGTGTTTCAGACTGGCACAAACTATGAAATGCAGGACTTTAAAGCGGGGATAGAGTTGTGCTGGGCGCGGACTTCACTTGAATTTCACCGTTCAGCCGCACGTCCGCGCGCGAGCAGCACCATCCCCAGCACGATAACCCCATATAGAATCTGCTGTGTGGATGCGGGGAGATTGAAGATCGGCAGCAGCCCGGCAACGAGCGTCAGCACAAAAGTACCCGCGACTGTACCGAGATAGTGTCCGCTCCCGCCAAGGATCGAGCCGCCACCAATCGCGACCGCAGCGACGGAAGCAAATAGATACAAGTCACCCATGCCGAGGTATGAGCGCCCTATCCGCCCGGTCAGGATGATGCCCGCCAGCGCCGCCGTGACCGCGCTGAACATGTAGACAAAGATACGTACACGCCGCACATCGATGCCGGAGAAGCGAGCAGCCAATGCGTTGTTGCCAATGGCGTAAATCGAACGGCCGAGCGTGGTGTATGAGAGGATCAGCGTCGCGCCGATGATGATCACCACCCACAAAATCAGATCGACCGGAATGCCGCCAATGCTACCCTGTGCAAGAAAGCTGATTGCCGGGGGTGCAGTCGAGCCAGGCCGCCCGCCGCTGGTGTAGCCGACCAGCGCTCCTTGCAAAATAGCATTCATGCCGAGCGTCATGATTACGGGCGAAATGCCCAACAGCGTAATTCCCGCGCCGTTGATGAAGCCAATCAGCGCAGCCATGCTGAGGATGAGCGGAACCGCCCAGATCAGAGCATCATCTTTGCCGCCCGTGAGTAACGTAAGCAGTATCGCGGCGCTGTTCAGTGTCCAAGGGATGGAAAGATCGATCCCGCCTGTGAGAATGACGAATGTCTGACCAAGTGCAACAAAGCCGATGATTGAAGCGTCGATAGCCAGCGTGCGCAGATGCTCGATGCTACCAAAACTGGGACGGAAGAGGGTCGCGACGACAAGCATGACCAAGGCAAGGCCATAGCTGGCGAGGATTACGCGGCTGCGCAGGAAAAATGGGCGTAAGGCGCTCATGCGGCTCTCCTGCGGCGCTGAATGAGCGCTGCAATGCTGTAGAGCGTCACCGACGCGATGAGCAACAACCCTTGAAAAATTACGCTGTAGTAAGAGCTGATTCCCAGAAAGAAAATCAGGTCGCTGATCAGCGTGAGAATGAACGCACCTGCAATCCCTCCCAATGCGCCACCGCGTCCCCCGGAGAGTGCTGCCCCGCCAATCACGACCGCGGCGACAGAACTCAGAATGAAGGGATTGCCCGCCACAGGCGACCCCGATGTGAGTTGAATAGTGCGGTTAATCCCGGCCAGTGCCGCGAAGAAACCAGACATGGCATACACAATCATCTTGACACGCACCACGCTCGCGCCGGACAAATACGCGGCTTTCTCGCTGCTGCCAATCGCAAAGATTTGAGTAGCAAGCCTCGTCCGACGGAAGATCAGCCATAGAATAACTATCAAAAGCAGCGCCAGTATAGATTTCGGGATGCCTGCGATATTGCCCGTTGCCGCTTTGAAGAGGCTATCGGGAACACTCCCGCCATCGGTAGGCAATATCGCGAGTGCCAGCCCGCCCCAGATCGACCACGTAGCAAGCGTGGCGATGAACGGTTGAACACGCAGTCTGGCAACAATATACCCATTCACCAATCCGGCCAGCGTTCCGAAACTTAAAATAATCGCCGTCCATAGCAGCATTTCAGGACCGCCGCTGCCAAAATGGGTGGCTGCCAGCGAGTTCGAGACGCTGATCACACCTCCTACCGATAAATCGATCCCACCTGTCAGAATGACAAGCGTCTGCCCGATGATTACAAAAACGAGTGTCATCGTCGAATCGGTCTTGCGCTCGATCCAGCTTAACTTGATCAGACTCGGCTGTGTGGCTGCGAGGGCAACGATCAGCAGTAGCAACAGAGCATAGGGAACCACACGTTGCAGGTTGAACTTTCGACGGCGCGGACGACCTTGTGGTTCGGTGGGGAGTTGTTCCGGTGGTGAGATCATAGGGGCGCGGCTTTAACGAGCGCCTCACCCATCGAAGCGCGCACGATATTCGTTTCGTTCAAGCTATTTCCCGTGAGTTGCGCCGCGACTCCCCCATCGTACATGACCAGTACGCGGTCACACACGTTCACCAATTCTTCCAAATCAGTCGAATAGAACAGGACCGATGTTCCCTGCTCGCACAAGGCACGCAGCAAGTCGAAAATTTCAGCTTTCGTGCCGACATCCACGCCGCGCGTGCAGTCCGCAAGCAACAAAATGGACGGTTTGGCAAGTAGCAGCTTGGCGAGAACGATTTTTTGCTGATTGCCGCCACTCAGCCGATTTACGGGTTGATCGAAGCCGCTGGCGACCACGCGCAAACGGTCCATGATTGTGCGGGCTTCGCTCGCTTCGCGCTTACGGTCGATGAAGCCGAACCGCGAGAGCGACGAAAGCACCGTGAGCGAGATGTTTTCCAGAACGGTCATGGGCAAAATCAAGCCCTGATTGGCACGATCTTCTGGCACAAGCGCGATACCGATGCCGCTGCGGAGCGCCTCGCGTGGGCTGCGGATGCGAACTGGCTTTCCATTCACACGGATCAACCCTTCGACGGGAAGTATCCCGAAGAGCGCTAGAAAAAGTTCGTCCTGCCCCTGTCCCGCCAACCCGCCCACGCCCAGAATTTCGCTGCGGTGTAATTGAAAGTCGACTGATGCTGCGCGCCTGCCGAGCCGCATCCCGGTCACCTCCAGCACGACCTCATCTTTGATGTGTGTGCGCTCCAATGGAAAGAGCCGCCCGGATTTATGCCCAAGCATCAGCGTGACCAGTTCATCGGGGTTCGTTTCGCCAGGAAGTCGGGAGCCGACATTGCGCCCATTCCGGAAAACTGTAAACCGATCCGCGACTTGGCGCACCTCGCTCAAGCGATGTGAAATGAAGAGAACAACTTTCCCCTCATTTGCGAGCGTCCGCATCAGGGCGAGCAGCCAATCGACTTCTTCACGACTGAGCGCAGAGGTGGCCTCATCGAAAATCACGACGCGCGGTTCATGCGCCAGTACCTTCGCGATCTCCACCTGCTGACGTTGGGGGAGCGACAGATCGGCAATGTCGGTTTCAGGCTCGATGTTGCGGATACCCACACGCGCCAGGAGAGCAACCGTCTGTCGTCGCAGCTTTGCAATTTGTATCGTCCCGGTGATGGCGCGCGGTTCGATACCAAAGTAAACATTTTGCGCGACTGTAAGATCAGGAATCAGGCTGAATTCCTGATAAACCATGCCGATCCCCTGCCGTATGGCGTCCGCAGGGCTGCTGATGACGAGTGGTTTTCCATCCAGCGTAACCGTCCCGCTATCCGCACGGACTGCTCCGCTCAGAATTTTGAGGAGTGTGCTTTTGCCTGCGCCGTTTTCGCCAAGTAGAGCGTGAATTTCACCGGAGGAGCAGGTTAGATTGGCGTCCGTGAGAGCCTTCACCCCACTATACGCTTTGTTGATTCCATTCAGGACCAGAGCGGCTACAGGTTGTTGACTTATCAAGAATTAAATTCTCTAGAATAGCAATGAAACAGACCTCCGGCTCCACTATCAGAGCCGGAAGTACAAATGGGTGGAGACTTACTTGCCTTGCGCCTCGTCAGTGGTGACGCTGAACGGCAGTCCTTCGGGAAGTAACGGGAAGCTGAGTCCGGGCGGCAGGTTCGCAAATGCGACTTTGCCGGTTTCGATCTTCTGGAGCGGCACGCCAATATCAATCGAGGTGTCCGTCGCATACATCGGCGTATCGATGGTCATATCCTTCGATGGCGGCGCTTTGCCGTCCATAATGTCCAGTGCGGTCTGCATCGCAAGAGCGCTGAGGCCGGGGGAATTTACGAGAATGACACCCGAAGCACCCTTTTCGGTGAGCGCGAGAAAACTGCCGTTGAAGTTCGAGCAGCTTGTCGGGACGAGTGGACGATTGGCCGCCTTGAGCGCACGGATGGTCGCCGCGCAGTAGGATGGTCCGACGATGGCATCTACTTGCGGGTTTGCGGCGAGGCAGCTCGATACACCCTGCTCGTTCGGACCTTCTGCGTACTGACCATCGAATTCGCACACAATTTTCAGGTTGGGGTATTTGGCGAACACAGCTTTTGCACCATCGGTCAGCACCTTCGAGATCGGCGCTCCGGGCAAACCGCGATCAAGGACGATGTTGCCTTTACCCTTGAGCGTCTTCGCGATGTACTCCGCTTGCAGGTTGGAGATTTTCGGGATGTTGCTCTGGATTTTGTAGGCGCAATCCGCCGAAACGATCTGGTCGAAGCTGATGACGATGATCCCGGCCTTGCACGCCCGGTCAATCACCGAGTTGAGCGCTGTCGAAGACGAAGCATCGATCAGAATGGCCTTCGCACCTTGGTCGATCATATTTTCAATCGAAGACGCCTGCGCCTCCGGGCTGTTCTCGACGTTCACGACTACAAAATCGAAGCGGCTGGCAAACGGCGCTTTTTTGGCGACAGCCTGTGCGGTGTTCACCATCTGGACGCGCCAGTCATTGCCCATGTAGTTGTTGCTGAGGAAGACCTTCACCTTGCCCTGTGCGGCTGCGGATTTGGTCCCGGACATGGTGGGAGCCATCGTTGCAGACGCGGTCGCGGTGGCGTCTTTACCCTGCGCCTCGTCGGTCGAAATCGTGATGCTCAGGCCGGGTGGCAGCGCCGGGAAGGTGAGACCGGGCGGCAGGTCGGGGAACGCAACGACATCTTTTTCGATCTTGTTGACCTTTGTGCCAATGTCGATGCTCGTGTCGGTCACATAAACGGGCGAGTCGATACGAATCTGCTTGTTGTCGATCTTCTTGCCGTCAAGCAGATCGAGTGCGGTCTGCATCGCGAGCGCGCTCAGGCCGGGTGGGTTGGCCGTCACAATACCGGAGATGCCCGCCTCGTTCAGGAGCGCGAGGTAATTGCCGTTGTAAGCCTGACAGTACATCGGAACCATCGGGCGGTTGGCGGCTTTGAGCGCGCGTACAGCCGACGTGCAGTAGCCCTGCGTGAAGATAGCGTCTACTTTCGGGTTTGCGGCGAGGCAGCTTGTAATGCCCTGCTCGGTTGGACCTTCCGCATACTGTCCGTCGAATTCACAAACCACTTTAACATCGGCATATTTGGCGAAGCTGGCTTTGCCGCCGTCTTCCAGAACTTTCGAGATTGGCGCGCCGGGCAAGCCGCGATCAAAGACAACGTTGCCTTTGCCATTCAGCTTTTTGGCAAGCCACAATCCGCCCCATGCCGCTGCTTTGCTGAAATCAGAGTCGATTTTGTAGGCACAATCTGCCGTGACGACCTGATCGAACGAGATGACGATTACGCCCGCGTCACAGGCGCGGTTGATCGACGCATTGAGCGCAGTCGGGGATGAGGCGTCCACGAGGATGACCTTCGCGCCCTGCTGCACCATGTTATCGAGAGAGGCGGCCTGTGTCTCAGGGTTGTTCTCGACGTTGATGATTTTGAAATCGAAGCGGCTGGCAAATGGCTCCTTCTTCGAGGCCGCCATCGCGACGTTTTCCATCTCTACACGCCAGTCGTTGCCGACGAACGAATTGCTGAGGAAGACCTTTACTTTCTGTTGCGCAGAGGATGGCGTTGGCGTGTTGAATGCTACCGCGAAACCAAAGCTCAGGGCGATCAGCGCAAGCCAACGCATGGGTTTGAAAAAAGCTCGACTGTGCATGGAAATTTCTCCTGAAGTAAAAACGCAAAAACCATTCATGACGCAAGAAGGGGAAGAAACCTCTTCTCTTTGATTGTAAACAATCTACAGGCAAAACTATACCACAGATTATAGGTGTTGCAATAATCGATCAAATTCTGGAACATTTCAGCGCTTGCGGTCAAGCAAGCGCTAAAGCGCGCTACCTGTGTAGGGACGCCATTCCTGCTATCCGGTTTGTTCAACAACATCTGGATTGTGATGTTCTATCGCTCACTTGCCGCTGTTGTAGCCAGCTAATCCGACGCTGATCGCAGCACAGGGCAGCCTTCCGCGTGGCTCGATTTCGCCGAAGAGAACGCGCGCGGTGGCTTCCATGCTCACTGCGCGGATGCTGTACGTACACAGATAGGTCGCGACTTCCGGAAACGCCGCGAGATCATAGGGTGTGCGGAGTGCGATCACAATCGGGCGCTTGCCGCTTGCAATCAGCCGCCTTATGAGTGCAGCCTGCGCATCGTCGGATTGCGCGTTGATGGTCCCGATGATCACGACATCGGCAGGCTGAACCGCATCCGAACAGGTTGCTACATCATCCCCGGCGAATTGATATGCCTGAGTGCGCGCGTGACGCCGCCGGATCGCGTCGGCAAGCGTGATCGTGAGCGACGCGGAAGTATCGGCGGGCGTCAGGTTTCGTGGGACGGGCGTAATTACTGCAATTTCAGCATCGGCGGAAAGCCGCAGCGGGAGCGCGCCGCTATCCTTCACGACCGTGATTGAACGCTCTGCGACCGCGCGGGCGATGGCACGGTGATCCGCATTATCCAGCAAAGACAATGCGAGTGGCTCCGTACCAGCGAAGACTTGCGCACGCCGCAAACGTTGTACGGCGAGCGGGTTTTCCGATGTCGCAAAATGCGCGTGCAATCCCATTTGATCCGGCAAATGCCCCAGCAGCGCGAGGTCGGCTCCGGCTGCCAGCGCCGCGCCGACGCTTTCCACTGCCCCATAACGCGCGACGGCGTACATATCCATCGCGTCGGTGATGATCAACCCGTCGTAGAGCATCCGCTCACGCAGCAACCCGTTCAGGATTGGGCGAGAGAGGGTTGCCGGATACACCGGATCGAGTTGCGGTACTGAGAGATGCGCCGTCATGATCGCGCCGACCTGCGCCTCTATCGCCGCGTAGAAGGGCAGTAGTTCCCGCCCTTCGAGGTCCACCAGCGAGCTATCGACCTGCGCGGCGGCGTGGTGCGTATCGAAGGTGATCGCGCCCATGCCGGGAAAGTGCTTCGCCGTTGCGATCACGCCCTGCGCCTGCATCCCCCGGATCAGCGCCGCGCCTAGCGATCCGACAAGCACCGGATCATCGCCAAACGCGCGAATACCAATTGCCGGGTTGCGCGGGTCGCTGTTGACATCGACCGACGGCGCAAAGTTCAGGTTGAGACCCATCGCGCGCAGTTCACGCCCCAACACCGCGCCGACCTGCCCGGCGAGTTCCGGGGAGCCGGTCGCGCCGAGCGCCATATTGCCGGGCAGGTCCGTCACGCCTTCGTTGACGGCCATCAATTGGCCGCCTTCCTGATCGATCCCGATCAGTGGGACGGGCTGCCCACCCTCACGCGCGGCGGCGCGAAGCTGCTCCGCAAGGGCGCGGACCTGCGCGGGCGATTCGACGTTGTAGGCGAAAAGGCAAAAGCTGGCGAGGCTGCCGCGACGGACAGCCTCCAGGACTTCGACGGGCGCAGTGAACCCTCGAAAGCTGCCCATCAATTGCAGCATCAGAGCGTCCCGCTGCGGATCACGTCGCGCAGGTAGTGCGCGCTGCGCTTGGGCGTGCGCTTCTGCGTCTCGAAATCGACATGCACGACTCCGAACCGCTTAGTGTAACCCTCCGCCCACTCGAAGTTATCCAGCAGGCTCCACACGAAATACCCACGCAGCGGTGCGCCCTGCGCGATGGCAGCTTCAGCGGCGGCGAAGTAGCCGCGCAGAAAGTCCACCCGGAGCGGGTCCTCCAGTACGTCGCCTTCGACGTGATCCGGCTCCGCGAAGGCCGCCCCATTTTCCGTGATGTACATCGGGGGCGGGTTGTATTCGCGCGTCACGCGCAGCAGCATATCGGCCATGCCCTGCGGATAAATCTCCCAATCCATTGCGGTCATCGGCGTACCGGGTGGGAACGGGTTGGTAGTTTTACCCGGCTGGTTCGGGTCGTGCGCGATGAAGAAGCGCATGTAGTAATTGACGCCGAGAAAATCCAGCGGGACATTGACGCCGCTCACGTTGCCGATTTCAAGCCCGTCGAGGATACCGCGCGCTTGCAGGTCTTCGACCAAATCCGCCGGATAGCTGCCCTTGAAAACGGCATCCAGAAACCAGCGGTTCTGGAACGCATCGGCGCGGTGTGCCAGCCGCACATCTTCGGGGTGGTCGGTCGCGGGCGTTTGCGGCGCGAGGTTGAGCGCGATCCCGACCTGCGCACCGGGGCTGTTCGCGCGGATGATCGGCACGGCGGCGGCGTGCGCGAGCATGGTATGATGCGCGGCGCGGTAAGCCAGCCGTTCGTCGGTGATGCCCGGCGCGTGACGCCCAATAAAGTAGCCGAGGAACGCCGTACACCAGGGTTCGTTGAGCGTGAGCCAGAACTTTACACGGTCGCCGAGCCGCTTTGTAACCACATCCGTGTATTCGCTGAACCAATCCACGATCTGCACGTTGGTCCAGCCGCCGCGATCCTCAAGCACCTGCGGCAAATCCCAATGATAGAGTGTCGCCGCAGGCATAATTCCCGCTGCCAGCAGCCCATCGACCAGTCGATCATAAAAATCGAGTCCGGCGGCGTTGACCGCACCCGTCCCGCCCGGCAGCACGCGCGGCCACGCGACCGAGAAACGATAGCCGCGCAAGCCGAGCGACTGAATCAATTCAATATCCTGCGGATAGCGGTGGTAGTGGTCGCACGCGACATCGCCCGTATCGCCGTTCTTGACCTTGCCGGGAGTGTGCGAGAAGCGCGTCCAGATGCACTCGCTACGCCCGTCTTCGAGTGCAGCGCCTTCGATCTGGTAGCTGGCAGTTGCCGCGCCCCACATAAAATTCGATGGAAATGGCATGTTGATCCTCAGTTGGGTAGAAAAATAAGGAGTGTGACCGATTGCGCCGGGAGCGTGAATGCCCCATCCGCGCCGAAGCCCGGTTGGACAACAGCGCTGTGATGCGTTTTGTCGAAGCTGGTCCGCGCGGCGGGTGTAAAGCCAGCAAGCACGAGCGCGGCGGGTTTGTCGTCATCGGCGAGGTTGACGAGCATCACCGTGAGCGCACCATCCGCGCGGCGCGACGCGGTAATCGATACGTCCGGGTCGCTCGACGCGCTATCCACCAATTCGGAGCCGAATTGTTTGTAGAGCGGGTAAACAGCATAGGTCGGGCGTGCGGCATAGCGATCCAGTAATCCGTATGCGCCAAGCGAACCACTGCTTTCGAGCGCGAAATAGGCGACCATCTGCACGCGCTCGCGGATCATGCGGCCAAGCACCGCTGCCCACCAGATCGCGTTGAAGTGCGAGTCCGGTGAGGCTTCGCCGCCGATGGGTTTGCTCCAGTCGGAGTTGACTTCTGTGACTGCCAGCGGAATATCGCGCCCGGCGGCTGCACGTACCACACCACGCAGGTCCGGCAGCATGACATCCCATTCGCGCACTGTCTCGCGCAGCGCCTGTATTGTGGTTGGGAGGGCATTGTTGCCGCGCGGAAACGGGTAGCGGTGGATCGAGACAATGCCTACTTTGTCGCCATTCGCGCGCAGGAACGCGCGCACCCAATCGCGCCGGATGTTGTTGTACGCATCGCCTTCGATGGTCGGCGGGTATTGGCTTACATCCGGTCCGACGAAGATGATCCCCGGATCGACTGCGAGCATTGCTTCCGCGAACCTGCGCCACTCCAGGTTGTACTTCTCGACGGAGTAATCGCGATACAGGTCCGGCTCGTTGCCGATGCTCCAATAGCGCACGCTGTATTGCTTCTCGATGTTGACATAGCGCACGACTTCCGCAGCTTTTTCGGGCGTGCCACCTTTCAACCGGACGCTGATGCCCGGTTCGGCATTGATCCGCTTTGCAAACGCAATGAACGGATCGATGTGGTAGGGCATCAGGTCGAAGTCGTCACCCCAATTGCCCGCCGGGAAGCGCAGAAAGCGGACCCCGGCTGCTTCCGCGAGCGGCCACAAATCGACGGGAATTATCCCCCAGGGACCGTAGTTCGCGCCGAACACATACGGGCTGATCGTTCCAAGATGCGCCGCCGGGTCAACCGTTAGCGTGACCTGATCGGCACGCGCTGCCGCCGAGTAGATAGACGGGTTGAGGGCAAGCAGTGCCGCAAAAACAAGCGCGAGCAGCGGACGCTTCACCGCTATTTCTCCACGCCTGTGATCACGATACCGCGCATAAACGCGCGCTGTGCGAAGAAGAAAATGACCAGAGGCAGGACCATCGCCATGAGCGAAGTCGCCTGCACCAGTTCTGGTTGCGGACCATACTGAAAATTGAAGATTTCGACACCCACCGAGATCGGTTGCAATTCCGGTTTGTCGAGCAGATAGATCAGCGGTCCGAAGAAGTCATTCCAGGCGAAGACGAAATGGAACACCGCGACCGCGACAATCACAGGCCACGATTGCGGGATGATCACGCTGCGCAAAATTTTGAATGGACCCGCACCGTCCATCATCGCTGCCTCGTCCAGTTCCTTTGGTAGCGTCAGGAAATATTGTCGCAGCAGGAACACATTATAAGCGTTGGCGAAAAAGTGCGGAACGATCAGCGGCAGCCAGCTCCCCGTCCAGCCAATCGCGGCGAAGAAGGCATAGGTCGGGATGAGCGTCACCTGCGTTGGCAGGATGATCGTCGCGATCAGGATGATGAACAGGACATTCTTGCCGGGGATAGGAAAGCGCGCGAAAGCATAGGCCACGCAGATACACGAAAGCAGCGTCCCGACCATGCCGAAGAACGCAATCGCGAGCGTATTGCGGAACAGACGCGGGAACTTCGCGAGTTCCCAGGCATCCGCGAAGTTCTGGGTGCGCGGCGCGAAGACAAGCACCCCTTCGAGCGTGCGCCAGTTGCCCTGCCATTCGATGGGCGTTGCGGATGGGTTGGCGGGGTCCACGAACGTACTGGACGCACGGCCTTTTTTCAGGATTGCGAGTTCGCGCGTGCCACCTTCGAGCGGAACCTTGAAGATTGGTAGTTCTTCGCCGTTGTACTGGATGCTCGCTGCGGCCATAGGCACGATTGGGCTGTTCTGGTCCTGCGAGAGCTGCGATTGGCTGCGTAGCGAGACCATCACCATATTCGCCATCGGCGCGAGATAGAGCGACAAGACGAGCAGCGCGAAGAGCGTGATCATCGCCTTGATCGTGAAACTGCGAAGTTGCTTTGAATAGAACGGAGAGGTGTTGACTTTGTTGGAATAGGCAGCCACGTCTTAATCTCCGCTCGTGTAATAAACCCAGCGTCGGGAAGTCGCGAAGAGAAACAGGGTAAAGCCCAGGCCGAGGATGAAAATGAACCAGGCAATCGCCGAGGCGTATCCCATATCCTGAAACTGGAAGGCGGTGCGGTACAGGTGCAGGTTGATGAAATAGGTATTCGGGTTCGAGCGCGTCACATTGGACAGCACGTAGGGAACCGTGAAGTATTGCATCAGTCCGATCACGCCCAGCACGAGGTTGTAGAACAGCACGGGTGAAATCATCGGCAGCGTGATTTTGCGGAAGAGCGTCCAGGGGTTCGCGCCATCGACACGCGCCGCCTCGTAGAGTTCGGTCGGCACGCCCTGCATGGAAGCCATCATTGTCAGCATCGCGTTACCGATGCCCCAAACGCCAATCAGGACCAATCCGGTATTCAGGAAAATTGGGTCGAACAGCCAGTTGGGGGGGGATTGGATACCAATCAGGCGCAGCGCCCGGTTCAACCAGCCCGTTTGTCCGTTCAGGAATGATTGCCAGACGAAGACGCCGGAAATGGCCGGGACGATGTAGGGCATGTAGAAGAAGACGCGGAACAGCGGACGCGCGATGAGCCAACGTGAATTGAGCAGTGAGGCGAGCGTCAGCGGGAGGAGGATACCGACTGGCAGCGCGATCAGGCCGAAGCGCAACGTTACAGTGAGTGAATTGAGCGTACTGGGGTCCTGAAATAACTTGACCCAATTGGTCAGCCCGATCCACT
>Ga0123337_10004267_pt1 | contig 14691 bp, 12 predicted proteins | sample frozenSSSSmetaG_FD_89792 | JGI IMG/M metagenome (GOLD analysis project Ga0123337, IMG submission 89792) | Glacier valley bacterial and archeal communities from Borup Fiord, Nunavut, Canada, to study Microbial Dark Matter (Phase II) -... | ecosystem: Environmental > Aquatic > Freshwater > Ice >... | reverse complement strand
TTGTTATATGTTTTGATTGGGTCTCTTAATTCCACATTACTCAACTGAATTTTTGCCAGAGCTGTTTCAAAAGCGAGCAAAGTACTGCCATTTAGTTGTTTCATAGCATCCGGGCGCGCCCAATGGCTTAATGTAAGCATATTGTCAACATGTTTAACAAACTCAGATCTTATCATTTTCATTCTTTCATCTGTTCCGGAGTAAAAACTCTTTTCGCCGAGGCTTAATCCACCCTGAGTCCATTTTACGGCGTTCATCTTGCTGTTTCTGTCATCAGCATCCACATAAATTCCCATCACACTCGGAATTCCGATTTTCTGCAGCTCACCACTCACGGCTACCCACTCATCAAGTGTTTTAATAGCTGCGATCTGTTCGGTGTATTTTTTCAGAGGTGTTAAACCTAGTTTGTCAATCGTATTCGTATCCATATAGGACGTATACATATCGGCAATTTTTTGTTCATCACTTCCTGTTTCATTTTCCTTGTTTTTAAGGGTGCTCTGAATAATACCCTTTAATTTTACTTCACTGTTTTCTTTGTCAAGTATACCAAAAGCACCCCAGTTACCTTCAGTTGAAGGGATTGGATTTCGTTTTTTCCAGCCACCATTTGCAAAACTGTCAAAATCGTCTTGTGGTCTGTAGGCCTTGTCTAACGACGCGGTGTCGAGAGCGGGAATAATGGTATCTTTCAGTTTGGACATTTCTTTATCAGTGTTTTGATTGGATGAGTTGGAACAACTGCTGAGAATCATCACAGGTGCTGCCAAAACAAAAATTTTGCTAATCAGACTTTTCATAGTGGCAAGATTAAGAAATTTTTATTAATTTCGTAACTTATGTTCGACAAACGTTTGATTTTTGTTTTTGTCCTTGCTTGTATGCAGAATATTTTCTGTCAGCAAAGCGATTCCATGCCAGTGATTAAGTTTGATGTGGATACTGCTGATTTTGGAACTGTTTACGAGGGCGATACTGTAAGGTTTGATTTCTGGTTTACTAATATTGGAACGAAAGACCTTGTAATTAAACAGGCATGGCCTGCCTGTGGATGTACTTATCCTACCTATACCAAAGGAACGATAAAGCCGGGTGAAAAAGGAAAAATACATGTGGAGTTTATGAGTGCGGGCTGGGGAGGTAAGGAGGTTGTTAAAGAAGTGATTATTATTTCCAATGCTCCGGAAAATTATGCCCGTTTTAAGGCGCGTATTGTGAATAAGGCTTTTAAGGAGGATATAGAAAAGGAAAAGAAGGCTGCAGAGAAAACACCTGTTCAAAAGAAAAAAAGGAAGAAACGAAAGAAAGACAAATCGTCTTCAACTGAAAATTGAATACATGACAAAAAAAAAGATTCTAATTACGGGAGCCAATGGATTGCTTGGCCAGAAACTCATAGACCTTTATCTGAAAAAAGAAGGAAAAGAAATTATAGCTACCGGTATCGGCCCTTGCCGTCACCCTGAAAAGGAAAAGTTCAAGTACATCATACTTGATATAACCAAAAAGGAACAGGTAGAAAGCGTGTTTGCGGAAGTAATGCCGGATGCAGTTATTCACACAGCTGCTATGACCAATGTTGATGCGTGCGAAACGGATAAAGAAGGATGTGATGCTTTAAATGTGCATGCAGTCGAATATATTGCCGAATCCTGTAAAAAACATAACAGTCATTTAGTCCATATTTCTACTGATTTTATCTTTGATGGGACATCCGGTCCATTGGATGAGGAGGCAGTTCCAAATCCTTTGAGTTATTATGGCTGGTCTAAGCTGAAAGGGGAAAATATTGTGAGAGAAGTTACTCAGAACTGGGCCATCCTGCGGACTGTATTGGTTTACGGGGTTGTTCAGGATATGAGCAGGAGCAATATTGTGTTGTGGGCTAAAGGCGCATTAGAAAAACAACAGGATATTCGTGTAGTGGATGACCAGTTTCGCACACCAACACTTGCAGAAGACCTTGCTATGGGGTGTTTTTTAGCGGAAGACCAGCATGCACAGGGCATTTATAATATCTCGGGAAAAGATTTTATGAGCATTTATGAGCTCGTTGAAAGGGTAGCAGATTTTTACGGACTCAGCAAAAATCATATGCATAAAAGTGATTCATCAACACTTAATCAGCCTGCCAAACGCCCGCCTATTACCGGTTTTAAAGTAGACAAGGCGATGAAAGATTTGGGATATCAGCCTCATGGCTTTGAAGAGGGTCTGGCCATTGTGAACAGGCAATTAGAAGAGTCCCTGACCTAATCAAGTTATTTTAGTCGGATTTTTAGTGTTTTAGTAAAAATAATAAAACCATTTTAACGTTATTCTTCCGAGGAATTACTAACTTTGTAAATATCCTTGAAAAGGACCATTTCATGAAGCAAAAGCTTAAAACTATAATTATCTGTCTGTTTACTCTGTTAACTATTAACAGCGCGCAGGCACTGCAGATATTGATTGGTATGAGTGAGGGTCAGAAAGACCATCTCAAATCATACGGCGTTGCCTATTGGGTGTTGAGTAAAGGCGGAGAGGTAGATTGGTTACTGAACTATGAAGGTGGTAGTTTTATGTTTGATTTTGATGTGGCTTATGAAAATGAGTGCAAGATAAGAGGAATTGGTTATGAAGTGATTACAGAAAGCAAAGCCAATTCAATCCATGCTGAGATCGCCAATCCGGAGGCCAATATGGAAAGTGTGAAGTTGCTCAAAGCACCAAAGATTGCAGTATATTCTCCAACCAATAAACAACCTTGGGACGATGCGGTGACCATGGTTCTTGAATACGCTGAAATTCCTTATGATAAATTATTTGATGATGAAGTTCTTGAAGACAAGCTTATCACTTATGACTGGTTGCATTTGCACCACGAAGATTTTACAGGTCAGTATGGCAAATTCTGGTACAGCCAACGCTCAAATGCTTGGTATATTGAAGATGTAAGGGAAAATGAAGCCTGTGCTTCCAGACATGGTTTTACAAAAGTTTCACAAATGAAATTGGCGGTGGCTAAAAAAATAAGAGATTTCTGTCTTGGTGGCGGCTTCCTTTTTGCCATGTGCAGTGCAACAGATACTTATGATATTGCACTGGCTGCGGATGGTGTAGATATTTGTGAATCCATGTATGATGGTGATGGGATGGACCCGGATGCACAAGAAAAACTGAATTATGACAATTGTTTTGCCTTTACAGATTTTTTGATTGAAAAAAATCCTATTGAATACGAGCATGCTACCATTGATAACACGGCTAACAGGAATGTGCAGGAGCCTGATGATTATTTTACTCTTTTTGATTTCAGTGCCAAATGGGATGTTGTACCTACCATGTTATGCCAGAATCATGTGCAGACTATAAAAGGATTTATGGGGCAAACTACTGCATTTAGAAAGGATTATATCAAAAGTGAGGTATTAGTTCTGGGTGAATTTAAACCTGCAGATGAGGCAAGATATATCCACGGAACAATGGGAAAAGGAACCTGGACGTTTTATTCAGGGCACGATCCTGAGGATTATCAACACATGATTAATGAACCTCCGACTAATCTTGCTTTGTTTCCAAATAGCCCGGGATATAGGCTTATTCTGAATAATATTTTATTCCCAAGCGCTAAAAAGAAAAAATTAAAAACCTAAAGATAAATTGTTAATTTTGTCATATGCAAATATTTAAATCGCTCATAGAACAGAAAGCTTATGGTGTTTGCACAAAGATTGGCGAAAAAATAGGCCTGAGCACACGCCGGATACGTGTTTTTTTTATTTACACCAGTTTTCTCACTTTCGGATCTCCCGTTATTATCTATATGATATTAGCATTTTGGATAAATATGCGCAAATATTCCAGAGAAAAACGCACCGCAGTCTGGGATTTATAATATCAGTTTCCTAATACAATAGTGTAAGACTGCCTCGGAAATAAAAGGCCTGGTTTTTAGTGTCATAAACAATGATTGAGAAGCAATAAACGCCTTCCTGAACCAGTTGGTTCATATAAGTTCCATTCCAATTTTTATTATCCAGGCTTTCAAAAAGCATTTCACCCCAACGGTTAAATATTTGAATCGTAAATGATTGAAATTGACCAGAAATTACTGGTCCAAACCCCTCATTTAATATATCATTGTTGGGAGTAAATGCATTGGGAATAAAGACATTAAGGGGGCAGTCCTCTAAAATTGAGAAGGACAAAGTATCATGACAGGCCAATAAGTTTTTTCTGTCAACCATATATTGCCCAAAATCTTTAATATCCATCAATCTACTGTTTTCACTGTTGTGAAACCAATGATATTTGAGCCCTTCCCCCGCATCCAGCTGCATTGAAAATACGCCATTTGTATCACAATAAAGGGAGTCGATAAAATATGTAGCTGGTGTCAGAACCTTAATGTTTGCCGAATCACTGATAATGCACTGCCCTTTCTGGAGTACAAGTTTTTCCTTAAATGATTTTGTCGCGATAATGTGATCTTGAAAAGGGGATTTCAGAATAATTTTAAATCCGGGATAGTTAGTTTTAAATGAAATGGTGTCAAGGGCACAAACAGTTAAATCCTGAAGGGTATCTATATTGACCTTGTCGATGGTTAAATGAATTGTATATTCGATGTTTCTACATAAATTGATGGCTCCGTTCAATATATATGTGCCTGATTTATTTGCCAAAATATAAGGTGCTTTCTCTCCTGTATTCCAGTTATATGTCAGAAGTTTTGCTTTGGAATAGTTTAATTGTACGCTCTTATTACAGGCGTAGATTGAATCAGTTTGTCGGTTGTTGATTTTACCGGTATCAATATTGAGCTTAAATGTTTCTTCCATCCAGCAATTTTTGTAGATATACTGTATGTTGTATATTCCTGTTTTTGTAAAGGTAAAAGAATCTTTCACCAATATATCGTTAACCCGAAGGTATTCTTTAGTTTTAGGGTAAATGGTGATTTTCTCACCGGGACATAAAGATGTATCCTTTAATTTACCCATGGATTTATTTAATGAGATATGAATACTATCCTGAAACTTGCAATTATCACTTTCGCCTTGCACATAATATGTCATATCCATATTTTGATAGAATATGGTTCTGGTTTCGGTTAAAATCGGTGCTACATTGTATTTGTCGGTCCATGAATAATTGATTTTATTCGGAAAATTGGTTTTTACTTTTAAAGTGAAGGTATCACTGCAATAGGTATTTGCCGGTCCGTCAATTTTAAAAAAATAGGTATTTGTATCGGGTTCAAAAGCTAAGGAAATACTGTCACTAAGTTGGTCAATTGTATTGGTTACAAGCAGTCGTATGCTGTTTTTAGGTTGAACCAAAGGGTTACTTAACAAGATGAACGGGTTTTCTAAATCCGAAAAATAAATATTGTTAATATACCATTTATATGTCACACCATTTCCTGATGTTGAGCGGTTGAGGAAACGGAGTGTGTCACTGTTGCATCCTCCATTAAATTGGTATTGTGCTATAGGCAGTCTAAAGTCATAGGGCTTGCAGTTTGGATTGCCGGGCATAAGCGCAGAGACTTCGAATTCGATATCGCTGTTTGTGTTTTTTTTACTGATTGCTTGAATATAATAGTTGCCATTGCCCATACAACTCAAAGTAAAATAAGAGTATAAATCCGTCAGGTGTGAGATTTTAGTCATTGCACCGCATGTTCCGCCGTATACATTAAAATATAAGAGACCATTTCCTTTGGTATTCCTGATTTTCAGATCACAACTTTTCAGATTTGAAATATTAATTTTATACCAGCTGGATTTTATATCTGATGCAGAATCTGTCTCGAAAGGAGAATTGCCATAGGTGTGACATGTATTATTGGCTGAAATGGATTTGCTGCCGTAGCTATTGATGTTGGACGTTATAGCGGTTTGGCAGAAATCGCCATTGTTGTTGTTGTTAATTTGCTGGTAAGTGAGTGTAATGATATATTCATAATGTGCCATATCATAATAGTATTCGTCATCTAGTATGATAAAATACCGATTAGTTCCGCAGCCCAGATTTGTAATGCTCACGCTATTGCTGCGATTGTCAGAACTGGATACATACCCGGGATTTTCAGCTAACCACTCCATCCCTTTATCAGTGCTATCAAACGAATTAGTGATGGTATTGGAAAAGTTTCTGTCGTATGCACCTTTGTAACGGTATATATTAATTAGAGGATTTTTTAACAGCGGAGTTCTTGCTGATACTACGGCTGTGACATTGCACGCATTTTCTACTGTAAACGTATACCAGAGATTTTTTCGGCTGTAAGGACGTTTAGTGTTTTGAGTATCCTTGTAAGGAATATTCATTTTATTCGCATATCGAACGCATCTTTTTTGATTGTACTGCCATGAACAGGGGTCAGACTCGAATCCATTTGTGTGGCAGGTAATAGGGATGGCCGGTGCTGCTTTTGTTGAATTTCCAATAAAATGTCCGAAATCGTAGGCTCTGTTCGCATAGTCATTAATAGATACACGGTGTGGTGTAAAATAGGCCTCTATTGCACCGGAACTTTCAATATTAAAAAGCACTAGAGTATAAAATTTTCCACCTTGCAGATTACAATAAACATTGCCATTACTGCAGGATGAGACAATGTTAGTGGTGTCTTTTATAAGGGCCGGATTGATTATAGCATTGCCATTGTACAGTTCAAATTGGTAGTCGCCCATGGCGGGAACTCTGAATTCTGCATTTTGTCCCAAATAAAAAGTATAAAATACATAATGGGTATTTGAAGTTATCCAATTATATTTCTTTTTATAGTGAAGAAGTGCAGGCAAATTATTGGTAACAGATTTACAATCAATGCAATAAGGTAAATTAAAGATATAATCCAGATTTTTTTTGTTTGTATTAGCACTTAATACATCTGTGTTGTTATTGATTTTGTATGCCTTGGTCGCTTCATTATAGATGGACTGGTTACAGATAAAAGGTGGATAAATTGAAATGAAACTCTTCGGAGCCACGCAGGGTAAGGTCTTTTTTAATGTGTCAAGCCTAGCAATAATGGTATAAAACCCTGAGTCAAGTAAGGTGCAATATGGGAGGTCAAAACTAAATGATCCATAATATTTGTAGTCTTTGATTAATGTTGCATTTCCTTTGCTCATTTGCCCTTTTACAACATATAAGGATGAATTGAAATTAGCATCAGAAATACGGATATTGGATTTTTCGTATAAATAAAACTCTCTAAAGATAAAATAACCTCTTAATGCCAAAGTATCTATTCTGATGGATGTGTCTTTTTGCATATTAAAATTAATACCGGTTGAACTCATGATATTTTGATTTGACGGAATAAAAGTGCCCATTTTTTCCGGAGCTTTGGGATAATAATGTATGGTGTTGAGAATTGTACTTTTTTGTGTTATAATATGAGTAAAAGGTTCAAATGCAATATTCTTCTCCATGGCTGTTACCAATGTATATGTGCCTGGTTTTATACAAAAGTTAAATGTACTGGTATATTGATTCGTCAGAAATGTGAGGTTGCAGGTTTGGGTAATATCACCTTGATATAAGGCATAAAACATATCAGAGTTGTAATTATATCGGTCTTTTGACACTACAGTTAGTGTGCCGGCTTCACTCACATTAATAATGGTATAACCTGCCATTTGAAAGGTGTCTATCAAGGTGTCACCCTGATAGTCAATATTCAGCTTTGAATAAAATTCCGGTATAATATTTTTGCATTTATGTTTTTTTAATTGTCCTTCACAATTATAATGATGTGACAAGGTCCTTGTAAAGCCGTTATAAGTATTGATAATATCATTTGTTGAAGGTGTATTCCATGCATCAGCCTGATATGTATAATTATTGATTGATATATTTAGATAATCATTTGTTTTATCCACTACAAACTGAACGAAAAACACTCTGTCATTGAATGTGGACTTTGGACAAAATTCATTTAACAAATTAAAATAACCATTCTTTGGAACCTGTATATAAGGCTTAATACTACTAACGGAATCTATGTTTATTTGGTCTCTGAAAATGCGGTATTTTAGTTTGCCAGCCCCGGAATAACATTGTACAAAATTGTATATGGCATTTGATGGCAGGGTAAACGAACAAAAGACACTTTTGCTCATACTGCTGTCTTGAATGGCATTTGACTCCTTTTCTTCGACGGAAGCGCATCCAGTATTGATGGAATTTGATTTGTAGGTATCTTTAACCAATCCAAAGTCATACGCTTGATTATATTGGTTATAAGGCTGATTGGCCTGTGCAGAAGAAGTAAGTTCAAGCCACAAGATGCCTTTTGCTTTCTGTTTACTGCCTACCTGTATATAATACCACCCCTGATGGAGGCAAGTGTTTCCGGATTCGCCAAACTTATTAAGTGGGGTTAATTCCAGCGCTAAATCTCCAAGAGTATAATTGCAGTTATTCATCAGATACATATTAAAACCTGCAAAAATCTGTGGAATGGCACTGTCCTTTTGTGTTAACTTGATCGAAATATTTCGGGTTGTTGGGACATAGAATTTAAACCAGACTGTTTTTTCACAGTTGCCATTTTCTTCCAGCTCTTTTGCGCATTTTTCGCCTTTTTGGCGGCTCGCCCATTCGATATCTACTTTTTTGGAAATAAAATTACCCAGTGCAAATCCATTGTTTGGAATCACTATTTCATCCGCATTTTCACAATTGTCATTCACAGGAGCTTGCGCCTGAAGCATAAAATGTCCAATGACTGTGAAAATTAAAAGGAAAGCTTTAAGCATATGCAATCATTTCAAGGTGTTAGTTTTGTATTAAGACGTAGAAACTTTTAGAAAGGTTGTATCGAATACGGAAACTACAAGGTGGTAATTAAAGTAAGAAATACAAGAGTTGAATCAAAAATAAAATCGTAATACGCTTGTAATTAAAAAGTTATTAAATATTAGGAGGTGCTTCTAGTCTTAGGAACCCACTATTTCTACCTTACTGATTCCACTGACGCGATATTCCTTATTTCCGGGTTGTTCAAAACACTGGTACCAGCTTCTTAATTTTTTTCCTTTTTTAAAAATACGACCTGAATCCAGTCTAAATAGAGTTCCTAAAGGCAATTGTTCAAGTAATTGTTTTTCGTCATTGTCATATTTCGAGAGAACTTTCATCAAACCTTTATCGCTACAACTGCTCGCAGCAGGGTCGTGCATATATTGTTTAAGTGCTCCCAGTATATCATCAGGAAGTTGATGCTGAGTGACAATAGGCTCGAGCAGAAGTTTAAATTCATGTTTCCATTCTTTGCCATGCGGATCAATGCTGTTTCTGTGTTTTTCAAACGCAGTGAGATGGGCCACCTCATGCAAGAAAGTGGTAAGAAATGAATAGGGATTTAAATCCTTGTTGACTGTAATTCTATGATAATTATCGTGTCGGGCTGGTGAGCGATAATCACCAAATTTACTGCTTCTGGGTTTGTTGAGTTTGAGCTGTATCTTGTATTTAACCAGCAAATCAACGGCATAAAACTCCGTTCCTTCGGGTAAAAATTTTTTGATTTTATCTGCCAGTTCAGCCTTAGTCACACTTAAAAATCTTCTTTTCTTGAGTCTTCCAGTTCTTTAAATTCATTGTAAATTTCTTCCAATTCGTTAAACCAGGGTTCGCCATATTTCCTGATAAGCGGGTCTTTTAAGAATCTAAAGACCGGAACACCTAGCTCTTTTCCTAATGCACATGCGGCTTTACAAATATCCCACTTGTGATAATTAAGTGATTCAAATTTGCCTAATCTACCTAAACGAATCGGGTATAAATGACAACTGATAGGTTTGTAAAAATCTGATTTTCCGGCTTTATATGATTTTTCGATGGCACAGCCTAAAATGCCATTTTCCTTGTAAAAAAAAACGCATTCTCCTGTGGGTAAACAAGTGGTAGCTATGTCGTCAATTTCTTCACCTTCATGAAAGCCTTCGGTATTTAATAATTCAATACCTTTTTCACTCATATAGGGTTTGATAGATTCTAAATTATTTTCAATCAGCACTATCTCGCTTTTTTCGATAGGTGCACCCCTGTCGCCTTCAATACAACAAGCTCCCTTGCAGGCGCTTAGGTTACAGACAAACTGAGTGGAAAACAACTCACTCGATATGAGGGTATCCTCATGTTCTATTATCATTGTTTATTCAGGTATTTTTGATATCCCTTGCTTTCCAGATCGAATGCTTTTTCAAGTACATCCTGCTCCATTGTTTTCATAAATTTAGAAAGCGCATTGGCAACTTCAGGACGAAGTAATGCAATGATTTTTGCTGCGTATAAACCGGCATTTCTGGCACCGTCGATGGCCATGGTAGCTACAGGAATTCCAGGAGGCATTTGAACAATACTGTATAAGGAATCAAGTCCGGATAAGTTGGATGACTTGATGGGTACACCAATAACAGGAAGCTCTGTGAGGCTGGCGGTCATTCCGGGTAAATGTGCAGCACCCCCGGCACCCGCAATAATACATTTATAACCATTTTCTTGTGCTTTTGTAGCTTCTTCGAACATCCTTTTAGGAGTTCGATGAGCACTCACAATCGTTAATGTGTAAGAAATATTGAGGTCATCAAATACTTTTGCAGCCTCTTTCATTGTGGGCAAGTCGCTGTCGGAACCCATAATAATTAATACATCTTTCATTTGTGTGAATTGCTAAACAGTTTGATTAAATCCATCATGCTCATAACGGATTGCAAAGATACAATTTTTAAGAAATACTTATGAGTCAAAAATATTTCTTAAAAAAACGGAAGATGGTCTAAATGCTTTAAGCTATAACTGTTTCATTCCCAGATGCTGTCTCACAATTGTTGCCTTTTTCCTGACCTCCTCCATGGTATCACCTAATATGGTGATGTGCCCCATTTTGCGCATGGGTTTTGTTTCGGCTTTGTTATATAAATGTACATAAACACCTTCCAGAGCCATAATCTCATTTAAGCCGGTAATTTCATAGGCGCCTTTAATGCCTTCAAATCCCAGTAAATTAATCATAGCGGCGGGTTTAATAAGCTCTGTGCTGCCGAGTGGCATACCTAAAAGTATCCTGTTTAACTGTTCATATTGGCTGGTATAACAGGCTTCGATGGTATGGTGACCACTGTTATGAGGTCTGGGGGCTATTTCATTAACAAAGATATTGTGATCCTGATCTAAAAACATTTCCACTGCAAATATGCCAACACCTCCCATTTTGAAAATAGTTTCCATGGCGATGCGCTTGGCTCTTTCTTCTATTGCAGGACTGATATCAGCTGGAGAAAATAAAAATTCAACAAGGTTTGCGATTGGATCAAATTGCATTTCCACAGTCGGGAAGGTACTGATTTCGCCATCTTCATTCCTAGCCACTATGACGGCAAGTTCAATGGCATTTTCAACATATTCCTCAAGTACCACCGGACCTGTAAAAGGAATACGGTTATAGAAATTAAGCATTTCGCTTTTGTTAACCAATTCAACGCCCTTGCCATCATAACCACCTTTTCTGAGTTTGGCCGCTATTTTTTCACCCTTTAATTTCAGTAGTTTATCTGTCCATTGCGTAGGATTTTCCACAAGTTCAAAGTCAGTGGTAGGAATATTATGATGTTTGAAAAATAGTTTTTGTAGGCCTTTATCCTGAATAATTTCCAGGATGGCAGCAGATGGAATAATGCGTTTGCCCTCCTTTTCCAATTGCAGTAAAGCCTCAATATTAATATGTTCTATTTCATAAGTTAGAACATCTGAAACCATTGCAAGCTCATTGATTTTTCCGGCATCGGACAATTCACCGACAATATGGTGCTTGGCGATATCGGCCGCAGGTGCAGATTGTGTTTCAAGTATGGTGTATTGAATATTCCAGGGTTGTCCTGCTTCTATCAGCATTTTGCCGAGTTGACCACCACCAATAATGCCTATTTTTTTGTTTGAAGGTAACATGGATTTTTAATCCTGCAAATATACCCAAACCATATAGGTTTCAAAATTTACTCATTGCAAGTGTTTTTTAGTAAAAAACCGACTTGGTTAAAAAGACCTAATCTCCTTTTTTTGAGATTAAATAAATCTGATTTGTGCCATAAACATTTTCCCAAGTTCCCTGTGGCAGTGAAAGGTATCGTCCGCTTATGTAGTTATCGTTGTTAACAATCTCCTCTCTGGAGAATCTGGTTCCCGGATTTGCCCTATCTGTATAAACCGGGATTTGTTTATTTACCAATGAATCCAACAAGCCCTGGTTCTTCTTGTTAAGGCTTATAAAGTTATGATTTTTGCCAAATCCCTGCTGATAAGTGATTACGTTTTCGATCAATGGTTTGTGTTGCCATAAAAAATAAGCGCCGGGATGTTGAATGGTCCAGTCCACCTGCCGGTCTACCCGGTTCAGATTATTGATTCCGGATGGTATGATAGCCATAGCCATATTCCATGCAAAAATTATGAGGGTAAGTGGGATGAATGGGTGATAGGATTCAATATCATAAGCAGATACAAGGTATAAAACCAGTAAAAATGGCAACATCACCATGAATTCAGCGTTACCACTGGATAAGAAGGCAAATATCAGATGAAATGTAAAGGCGAGGAAAAAACACTGGGAGTAATGACTGTTTTTTGTTCTGTGTATTTTGAAGGCGAATTTGCCTGTTTTGTAGCAATAAATGAAGGCACTCAGTAATACTGAAAATAAAACGGCGTATGCAAGCGGATTTTTATTCAGTAGATAAGGAATCATGCCATGAACCTGAATGAATGATCTTATAAAATTGATGAGTGTCAGCAATAAACTCTTGGCAGAAAAGCTTAGAGAAGCATTCCCTTTACTGTATTCACCACTAATAAATTGCCAGAAAGAGGCAGTTGGAAGGTCTAGCCATACATAGATTAGGTAATATATTGTCGGAACCATTATAAATGGCAGGCAAAACAAAAGAAAAGAATTCAGTTTAAAAGGTCTTTGCATAAGCAAGCTGATAACCATAGCCATGGCCCACCAAATATGAAGTTGATGCACCAGTATGGCTATAACGGAAAATAAGGCCGACCAGAATAAATTAAATCTCGTTTTCTCGGAAATAAAAAAATATGTAGATAGGAGGGAGAAAAATAATGGAAGTATATAGGTTTCAGCATCAGTTGCATAACGCATAAATCCAAACGAAACGCCACAAAAAAGACTCATCCACATGGCCGATTTTTTTGCTTGTTTAAGCGCAAGAAGTATGTGATAGAAGATTACAAGGCAAGCGCTTCCTGCTATGGCATTCATCATATTCAGGGCGTCGATTGCTTCTGTTTCATGGTGTAAAAGCCGGATGAAAAGATACCATGCTCTTCCTATACTATTGTATAAAAGGTGATGGCTATTAATGAGTTCCTGATGATGTTTAACACAGGCGGCATAATACCAGGAGTCAATATTGGCGTTGTTGGTTGGAAATAACAGATAAACCAGTCCAAGGATTAGGAAAACAAGGTATGGAATTCTGTTTTTCAAAAATTTAAAAATATCAGAGAATGAGCCCCGGTAAGAAATTAATTTTAGGAGGTCATTATACTTCCACCTTTGAACCCATCTGGTTTTTAACCTCGGAAATAATAGCAATCAGGCTTTCGCTTTGTTCTACGCCGTTGCCAATAACAAGCACATCGGCTCCGGCCTTGTATAATTCCCTTGCTATATCTGCATTGCGGATACCTCCACCTATAATCAGGGGTAACTTCACCTGTTGTTTTACCCTGTTGGTCATTTTGGTAGAAATACATTGCATGGCACCGCTTCCTGCATCCATATAGATACATTGCATGCCCATAAGTTTTCCGGCGAGTGCCGTTGCCATAGCAATATCCGGCTTGTCTGCAGGAATAGGTTTTGTATTGCTTATATAACTCACACTGGTTTCCCTGCCGCCATCAATCAATAAATAGGCTGTAGGCACTATGTCAAGACTGGATGCGGCTAAAACAGGGGCACTCACTACTTGTTTACCAATTAGATATTCCGGGTTACGGCCACTCAAAAGTGAAAGGAACAAAATACCGTCTGCCTGTTCATCAATCATAAACTCATTTCCTGGAAAAATATAGATTCTACAACTGCAATTTTGTTTGATTTCTGAGATGGTTTCCGACAAAACCCCTGCTGTAACAATGCTTCCACCAACAAATATAAAATCAACTTCATGTATCTCACACAGCTGTGCAATTTTTGCTACACTTTTTGTTTCCTGATCGGGGTCGATGAGCACCGCAAGTGCCTTTTTTTCTTTGCTTTTTATTTTGTATATTTGTTGTATAAACTCAGACATAAAAATTGTGAGACGCTTTAATTTATGAGGGTAAAAGTAAAACTAATTTTTGGAATGACAAGCAAATATTGAAGTAATTTTGTTTTCAACACGGAATGAATAAGTTCTCTAAAGGGTTTTCCCTTTTCTGTGGAAAAGTACATTTTAGAATGTCCTTATAATAGAACTAGTTTTGAAGGACTTCTTTGCTAAAAAATGCATCGAAGTCATTTTTTTTCAATCAGCTCAACAACAACTAAAAACAGATAATATATGCAGCAAAACGTAGACCAAATGAGAAAAGGCCTGAAGTTTCTCAGGCAAAACACCAAGGAAGGCATTTCGCCTTTTGATCAGTTTGAATATGAATATCGCACATCGGTAA
>Ga0123337_10004263_pt1 | contig 14695 bp, 11 predicted proteins | sample frozenSSSSmetaG_FD_89792 | JGI IMG/M metagenome (GOLD analysis project Ga0123337, IMG submission 89792) | Glacier valley bacterial and archeal communities from Borup Fiord, Nunavut, Canada, to study Microbial Dark Matter (Phase II) -... | ecosystem: Environmental > Aquatic > Freshwater > Ice >... | reverse complement strand
GTTAGGTTTTGCTAAAATACTGATAAAAACTAAAGGCTATTTTAAAAAATTTTGATTTTTCCTGATGGAATAATGGTCTAATCTATCTGCTTTTGGATTTTAAGGACATTCGAATTGCTTATTGCTCTGTAAAATCAAGCTATAATTAATTTTATTTTTTAGATTAGGGTAAATAGCTGGTAATAGCATTTTTAATGCAGGATAGCTAAACTGCCACAATACACTCGAATTTGGTGGGCTTGAGAGAGTTTTATAGCATGTATAAATGTATAAATAAGTTGCCAGTAATGCGAAAATGAACAAAGCGATAAGCCTCATATTAATTATTTTGACCTTTGGTTGTGGAACTAAAAACCTACATCAGAATCGGATTTATATTCAATATGACAAACTTTATGGAAAACTTGAAAATGGGATTCCGGAAAAAGACACCTTGATTGAGCTTAAAAATACAAAAGGAAGTGTTGTCGGAATTGGAAAAATGGCAGTTCCAAATAAGAATGCTAGTGATTTAAAATTCAATTTGTGGAAAGAATATGACTCGAACGGAATTTTATCAGTAGAAGGAAATTATAATATAAGTTCTTTTATTGATTGTGGTGTGGGTGGAGCTTTCCGAGCTTTCTATTATTACAGAACTGGAAAATGGAAATACTTTAAGAAAAATGGAGAATTGGACTTTGTTCTTGATTTTATTCCTAAACAACATATTGTAGATACAAGATGTGAAGGCGGAGATAAAATGATTTTCGGAATTTAGAAACTATTCCATTAGAATATTGGGACAGAATTACAGCAAACAAAATATATGAATTACAAAAAATATCTTTTTCTAAATCATATGCAATTACAACAATGATTCCACTAAACGGAAAAATATATTACGAAACTGAAAATGATTTATAAGGCAAATGCACTACTGGCAACATCGGCTATAAGCAATTGGGGTTTAGGTGCTTAAACGAAAAGAAAGTGAATAATACAAAGGTCAGTACTAAACTGGAAGATTTAGGTGTAAAATCCCCAACTGCTCATAACCGAGAACCGTTCTGCTTCAGTTTAGAAAAAGTCTCCGATTAAATAAAGGTAAGCAATGTTTCTAAATTTAGAAACATTGCTTACCTTTATTACGTTAATCAGGGGAACTCTTAATGAGATATTTTGAGACGAGATTTTTAGAAGAGGTTGAAGAGTTCATTTCAGGACTTGACAAAAGGACTATCAAAAAAATCTTTTACAATATTGACCTTGCTGAACAGACCAATGATCCAAAACTTTTCAAGAAACTTCAAAACGATATTTGGGAGTTTCGGACAAAATACGCAGGACTTCAAATCAGACTTCTTGCCTTTTGGGACAAAACGGATAACAAAAAAACTTTGGTACTTGCAACACATGGGTTCATAAAGAAAGTGGACAAAGTTCCGGCAAATGAAAGTGATCGGGCTGTAAGACTGAGAGACAAATATTTTGAAAACAAACCCCAAAATTAACCATATGGCAACTAAAGAATTAAAGACCTATTCGCTTGCTGAGATGAAAGACAAATATATCGGCAAAGTCGGGTCGCAAGAGCGTGAGGAATACGAATACGAACTACGTATGGATGTTTTAGGAAGGATGATTAAAATTGCAAGACAAGAAAGAAACCTGACTCAGGAAGAACTTGGACGACTTATTGGAGTGCAGAAAGCTCAAATTTCTAAACTTGAAAGTAGTGCCAATAGTGCGACAATTGACACTATAATGAAAGTATTTAAAGCATTAAAAGCAGAGATAAACTTTAATGTAAAAATTGAAGGCAATTTTGTTAAGCTCTCCTGACAGAATAGAAAACTGAACCCAGAGAAGCAGCTATTCGTAATTAGCGGCTAAGAAGTTAAATCAGGCATTGTGAATCTACCAAAATTGTTTACTGCTACGAAATTGCCTTCGGATAAATACAAAATTTAGGAATCCTGCTAACTAAACTAAACTAAACCAATCACCTATCAGAAATATCTTTTCCTCACAAACCCCCAAAAAATGATCAGACCCTACATTTTAGCAGAAACTAACTGGAAATCTGTAAAAGATTCAGATTATGACCTGGCAATCCTCCCATGGGGTGCTACTGAAGCTCATAATTATCATTTACCTTATTCAACAGATGTTATTGAAGCTGACCATATTGCTGCAGAATCTGCAAGAATTGCCTGGGAAAGTGGGGCGAAGATCATCGTTTTGCCGACTGTTCCTTTTGGAGTTAATACTGGTCAGGCGGATATTAAATTAGATTTAAATATTTATCCAAGCACCCAGCTGGCAATTTTATGTGACCTCATTGAAGTACTTCAACGATCGAATATTTTTAAGCTTTTGATCCTGAACGGTCATGGGGGGAATGATTTTAGAATGATGGTCAGAGAGTTGGGATTAAAATACCCAAAGATGTTTCTCAGCACCTGTAACTGGTTTCAGTCTGTTGACAAAATGAAATTCTTTGAACATGATGGTGACCATGCAGACGAAATGGAAACCAGCCTTATCTTACACCTGGCTCCGGATTTAATGCTTCCTTTAAATACAGCCGGTGATGGTAAAGAAAAAAAGTATAAAATTAAAGAGTTTTCAGAAGGCTGGGCCTGGGCTGAACGGAAATGGTCGCAAATCACCAAAGATACAGGTGTAGGAAATCCTGAATTTGCAACGAAGGAAAAAGGAGAAAAATACTTTAAGGCAGTAACTTTGAAAGTATCTAAGTTTTTGATTGAACTGGCAAAAGCGGATGTGAAGGATCTTTATGAATAGGGTTTCGTTGATTGAGTTGGGTTGCAGGAGGTTCTCGTCTTAACCTGACCCGATTCCAGCGAAGGCTGGAATCTCCTGCCCTTAACTTAATGACATTGCGCGATAGCGGGAACCTCCCGATCCTTAAATAATGACATTGCCGAAGGTGGTCGCATGTTTATAGAAACGCAATAGAACCTCGTTTTCGACCGCCTTGGGCGGTCGTATGTAAAAATTTCTAATTTAGCTTAGCAGCCACTGATTGTCAAATGATGAGGGAACCCGCCTATGTTGTTGTCTGAAACATGATTCAGATGATTGTAATGATTATTATGAATCATTACAATCAAGCTAATCAAAAAAATCATAGTTCAGACAATATGATACACTCACAACATTACCGGGTTTTTATATCTTCATATCCGGAAATATATTATCAATACCATGATGGAAAATCAACTCCCCGGTTTTTTGACGAAACTTTCAATCAGAATAATTTGCCTGATTTTTTTCTTTGGACTACCAGGATTATCTATTGCTCAAAATAAAATCCCTGCAACTGAGCAATCAGACAGTTTAAAACGAAAAGCCAGCCTTTCCAAAATCATGAAGGTTTTACCCGCGGATCATATAGCTAATGGTCGGGTTTCTTTTTTGGACGAGACATTTAAGGATTGGTTAAAACGAACCGGTGAGCTTCCGCCTGATTTCGATAAAATGCCTTCAATACCTTTTCTTCCTGATCCGCTCATTCTGGATGAAGGTGGCAAAAATATACCCATTACTTCAGCTACGCAGTGGGAAGAAAAGCGTAAATGGATGAAGGAGCAATTAGAATATTATATTACCGGGACCTATCCGCAATCTCCAGGCAATTTCAAGGTTAAGATTCTCAGTGAGAAAAATGATGGATCAACGATACTTCGAATGGTAGAGCTGTCCTTTGGTCCGCAGGAACAAGCCAAACTAACCATTGAATTGATGATTCCGCAAGGGAAGGGTCCCTTCCCGGTGTTTATGACCCAGTGGAATCATAGGGGCTGGGCTCAGATCGCAGTTAGGCGGGGCTATATGGCCTGTGTTTACGCAGCCTCGGATGCGAAGGATGATACTGAAAAGTATTCCGAAATATGGTCTGGCAAATATGACTTTACCCGTTTGATGCGAAGGGCTTTCGGTACATTCAGAGCAATCGACTATTTACATAAACTTCCTCAGGTCGATAAAGATAAAATTGCCTTAACGGGACATTCAAGGAATGGTAAATTAGCATTGATGGCTGCCGCATTTGATGAACGCATCAAGGCTGTTATTCCGAGCAGCGGGGGTTCAGGTGCCGAAGTCCCATGGCGGTATGCAACCCAGCAATATGATGTGGAGGATATTGCCTTATTATCCGCTGCCCAACCATCCTGGCTGCATCCCCGTTTAAGATTTTTTATAGGTCGGGAGAATAAGCTTCCAATCGATCAAAATCATTTTATGGCGCTTATAGCACCCAGAGGATTAATGCTTAGTACCGCAATCAATGAAGGTGCCAGCAATCCATGGGGTATTGAGCAGGCTTATGGCTCTGCACAAAAAGTGTATAAGTTTCTTAATGCACAGGATAATCTGGCCATCAGATTCAGGAACGGAGAACATGGTACGCGTGCAGCGGACATTGAAGCTTATATTGATTTCTTTGATTATGTTTTTAAGCGCACTGCCTATAAGCCGGAGAACAAGTTGCTTTATAATTATTCGTTTGAACATTGGCGGGAGCGAAGTAAGGAAACCATAGATCCTTTAAAATATCCAGTCAAGGGCATTCAGGAAATTGCCGCGAAAGACTTTTCAAAAGAGAAATGGGAGGTTAAGAAATCAGAAATAAAACAACAGTTAAAATGGATATTGGGGGTTGAAGCTCCCGGCCTGGCTAATCTCGGTCCGGAGCGTTTAGAAAATGGGGGAGCTGGAGAAGATTATTTTGGGACTGTTCTCAAACGGCCAATAGTTACCTCCCGCATGGGACGCATGGCTATCACACCCTACAAGGAGTTTGGCGATTATCTGTATGGATATATTTACTATCCGAAGGATAAAGATGGAAATATCAAGGCCGGTAAATTGCCGGCTCTGATCTATCAGCATGAATACGATTATTCCAAAGGCCTTTCTTCCTACCATGATCTTCAGTCCTTCTTTGAGGGTATGACCGATCTGGGTTATGTTGTTTTTTCATACGATATGATCGGTTTCGGGAATCGGATTGAAGAAGGCACACGTTTTTATGACCGTTATCCAAATTGGTCAAAAATGGGAAAAATGGTGGCCGATGTTAAAGGGGCAGTTGATGCATTGAGTCATCTGGAATTTGTTGATAGCTCTAAAATAGTTGTCGCAGGTTATTCCCTGGGAGCTACAGTCGGACTTTATGCTACTGCACTAGATGAAAGAATTGCCGGGCTGGTTTCAGTTAGTGGATTTACTCCAATGCGTGCAGCAACACAGGGTAAAGGCATTGAAGGAGTTCAAGCATTTTCTCATTTACACGGATTAATCCCGCGCCTGGGTTTCTTTGTTGGCCATGGGGATCGTATTCCACATGATTACCAGGATCTATTGGGAGCAATTGCTCCAAGACCGGTATTACTGATTGCACCTACTTTAGACCAGACTGCTAATCTTAAGGATATCAGAGCATCTGTTACTGAAGCAGGAAAAATATACAAATTGTTAGGTGCTCCTGATCAGCTTATTCTTAATTCGCCGGATGATTTTAACAGGTTTAGCGATGAAATGAAGGAAATAATTTATGGATGGGCAGGGAAATTCACAGCTGGTGCGCGCGTGCCGCGCGTTCCATGAATAATTTGTTAGCACACGCGACACGCGTGCGCCAGCAAGAGCAAAAGAACCACCGCCCCTGCCAAATAAACCCGGGTGACAGCTCTAGCTTTTTGCCCGGGCAAATTTTTATCTGAAAAAGCAATTTATAGGCAAAAACTAGGGCAGAACACGGGTCTGGTGGGACCGAAAAGGCACAGACATTGCTTTCTAAAAAATAGAAAATCAATCTGTTTATTTTACCCTTCCATGATTTAATTTGAAACCTACGCTAGTCCGCCGCTTGTGAGCTCGTGTCGCGCGTTCCACGAATTATTTGTTAGCACACGCGACACGCGTGCGCCAGCAATAGTTAGATAACAAACCTTGATGCCAAATGAATCTGTATCTAATCTCAATACTCAAACTCAAAAATTTGCTTCATACACTAAAGAAGGGTAATTTCGTGGCTTAAATTCAAATTATGGCTGTTGAAAGAGGACCTATATCCCGTTTTATAGAAAAAAACTACCTGCATTTTAATTCTGCGGCTCTGATGGATGCTGCAAAAGGGTATGAAACCCACCTTGATGAAGGTGGAAAAATGATGATCACGCTTGCAGGCGCAATGAGTACTGCCGAATTGGGTATTTCACTTGCTGAGATGATCCGTCAGGATAAAGTATCGATCATATCATGTACAGGAGCGAATCTGGAAGAAGATATTATGAATCTGGTTGCACATTCACACTACAAACGCGTTCCAAATTACCGTGACTTAAGTCCGCAGGATGAGTGGGACCTGCTTGAGAACCATTATAACAGAGTTACTGATACCTGTATCCCTGAGGAGGAAGCCTTCAGAAGGCTTCAAAAGCATATTCAGAAGCTTTGGAAAGATGCCGATGATTCTGGAGAGCGTTATTTTCCCCATGAATACATGTACAAAATGCTCCTAAGCGGGGTGCTTGAACAATATTATGAGATAGATCCCAAGAATTCCTGGATGCTTGCTGCCGCAGAAAAAAATCTTCCGATTGTAGTTCCGGGATGGGAAGATTCAACAATGGGCAATATTTTCGCTTCCTATGTGATGAAAAAGGAGATCAAAGCATCAACCATGAAAAGCGGAATTGAATACATGGGCTGGCTGGCAGATTGGTATATCGCTAACTCATCAGGTAAGGGTATTGGATTTTTTCAGATAGGTGGTGGAATTGCGGGTGATTTTCCAATTTGTGTCGTACCAATGCTTTATCAGGACATGGAAATGGAAAACATTCCTTTCTGGAGTTATTTCTGTCAGATTTCTGATTCAACAACATCCTACGGATCATATTCAGGTGCTGTTCCAAATGAGAAGATAACCTGGGGTAAACTGGATATTCATACCCCAAAATTTATTGTGGAATCAGATGCGACAATTGTTGTTCCGCTCATTTTTGCCTGGCTTTTGAAGCAGTAGTGATTCTCTATTTTAAAAACAAGGGTTCATGCTGGTATTAAATTGACTACTTTAGTTAAAAACTTCAAAAATACCTGATAATCAGCTAGTTTATCATTTGTTTAGAATGATTATAAATTGATAAAATAGGTCACCTTAATGTCATCCGTATTTGAATAAAGCATACTTTTGTCAACTGAAAATGTTGATTATAACCTTATCGTTGACATTTTAATTATACGTTTCAAATTTTAAGCAACAAATACTCAATATGAGAAGCATCTCATTGTTTTTTAGAAGTGTTACAAAGTCCCTGGTTCTGGTTACTTTACTATGTTCACTGGCTGTTTCTTCGGCCAATGCGCAGGATGCGGCAGCAGGAGCAGCGATTTTTAAGCAAAAGTGTACCGCTTGTCATGGTATTAACAAGGCGGTTGTAGGTCCGGCCTTAAAGGGGATTGATACAAAGTATGATGAAGCATTTTTGCTCAAATGGATCAAAAATGCTCCGGCATATATTGCTTCAGGCGATGCCAAGGCTGTAAAAGCATCTGAATACTCACCGGCTATGATGTCTGCCTTCCCTGAATTATCAGATGATGACATCAAGAACATTGTAGCTTATGTTAAAGTTGGGGATGTTAAACCAGCAGCAGATCCAAATGCTGCCGCCGGAACCGCTGGTGCCCCTGCTGACAATGGTGGTGTAAGTAGTTTCATGTTATTTGGTCTGTTTGCAGTCATTGTCATCGCATTTTTGGTCATTCTGGTTTTAAATCGTGTAATAACCACTCTGGAACGTGTAATGCTGCAGAAAAAAGGCATTGCTGTTGAAGAGGAAGAAAGTGCTGAAACAAAAGACCGTTTCGAAGGATTGAAAAAGCTATCCAAAAACAAAAAATTCATTTTGTTCATGGTTTTACTTTCTGTGATTTTCCTCGGTTCTGCCGGATGGAAAGGCATGTGGGAAACCGGTGTTCATACTGGTTATCAGCCGGTTCAGCCAATTAAATTTTCGCACCAGCTTCATGCGGGTGTCAATAAAATTGATTGTCAGTACTGTCACTCAGGTGCATTTACCTCGAAAAATGCATCCATTCCGTCTTTAAATGTTTGTATGAACTGCCATAATTATGTTACGGCATCTGAAAAATATGATGGAAATACTTCTCCTGAGATCATGAAGATTTATAATGCACTTGATTATAACCAGGATACCAAAGTTTACGGTAAAAATACCAAGCCGGTTGAATGGATCAGAATTCACAATTTACCGGATCTGGCTTACTTCAATCACTCACAGCACGTTTCAGTTGCAGGTATTGAGTGTCAGAATTGCCACGGTCCGATCCAAACCATGGAAGAGGTTTATCAATATTCTCCTTTGACCATGAAATGGTGTATCAATTGCCACAGACAAACAGAAGTTAATCACAAGGACAATCCTTACTATGATAAGCTTATTGCAGCACATGATAAATTGAAAAAAGGTGAAAAGGTTACGGCTGCTGTTTTAGGCGGACTGGAATGTGCTAAGTGTCACTACTAATTAGAATAATTTTAAGATAACATACGTATACAGTTATATAGCTTAAATGGAAAGCAATAAAAAATACTGGAAAGGTTTAGAAGAGCTGCAGAACACAAAGGATTTTGTTGAAAAAAACAAAAACGAGTTCGCTGAACCACTTCCTATGGAAGAAGTTCTGAATGAAGCCGGTTTAAGTACCGTAACTCCACGTCGCGATTTTTTGAAGGCGCTTGGATTTGGTTTGGGAGCAGTTACTCTTGCTGCCTGTCAGACAACTCCGGTTCATAAGTCAATTCCTTATTTGGTTAAACCTGAAGAAATTGTACCTGGTATTCCTAATTACTATACTTCTACGTTCAATGGACATAGTATATTGGTTAAAACCCGTGAAGGTCGTCCGATTAAAGTCGAAGGGAATCCGAATTGTATTCTGAGTAAAGGAAGTCTGGATGCAAAAGGACAGGCTTCGGTACTTGATCTTTATGATGTTTCCAAACTAAAAAATCCTGTTCTGAATGATTCAGAATCAAGCTGGGCTAAAATCGATGAATACGTAAAAGCTGAGCTTGCTAAAATTAAAGCAGGCGGCAAAAAAATTCGTATCGTATCATCAACTGTTAACAGTCCTTCGACTAAAGCAGCTATTGCCGACTTTACAGCACAATATCCAAATACAAAACATGTACAGGTTGATGCGGTTTCCTATACCGGTATCATCAAAGCAAATGAAAACAGTTTTGGTAAAGCTGTTCTTCCAAAATACCGTTTTGACAGAGCAGATCTTATTGTAAGTTTTGGTGCTGATTTTCTGGGTACCTGGATCTCTCCTGTAGAATTCAGTCGCCAGTATACTTCAAAAAGAAATAATACTGCCCTACAGGGCAAAAAAATGTCTCGTCACATTCAGTTCGAGACAGGAATGAGTTTAACAGGTACCAATGCTGATGCGCGTCTTCCATTAAAACCATCAGAAGAAGGTATTGCCCTCTTGAATTTATATGCTGCCTTAGGTGGTGCAGTAACTGGCACAAAACCGCTTGCAAATAATCCGAATGCACAAAAAGCAATTGCATTAGCTGCAAAAGAATTAACTGCTGCAAAAGGAAGAGCACTTGTGATCAGTGGTTCAAATGATGTTTCTACCCAGATCGTTGTAAATGCAATCAACTCAGTTTTGGGAAGTTACGGTACTACTATTGATCTGGATAATCCGTCTTATCAGTACGCAGGAAATGATGCTGAGTTTGCTGAGTTCATTAATGAAATGAACCGCTCTGAAGTGGATGCAGTTTTCTTTTTGAATGTAAATCCTGCTTACGAATTTAACGACACCAAGGCATTTACTGATGCACTCGCAAAAGTTAAATTGCGTGTCTCGTTTGCTGACCGTAAAGATGAAACATCTTCACTATGTCAAGTAATTGCTCCAAATCATCATTATCTTGAGTCATGGGGCGATTCAAATCCTGTTGAAGGATATTATACCATTGTTCAGCCTACAATCAATCCGGTTAATAATTCACGTAATGCTGAGCAGGGCCTGTTAATCTGGTCTGAAGGAGCTGTTACTGATTATTATCAGTATATCCAGAATAACTGGGCGAAAACGGTTCTGGCTCAATCCGCTACAAGCTGGAAGGAACTGTTACAAAAAGGTTCGGTAAGTCTTCCTGAAAGATCGGCAGGTACATATACTTTTTCCCGTGAACTTGATTCAGTAGTTCAGACTATCCTTGCTGATAGCAATGCACTTGCAAAAGGCGGTGATAATGCTGTAGAATTACATATTTATCAAAATGTTTCGGTTGGCGACGGTAAGTCAGCCAATAACCCATGGTTGCAGGAATTACCTGATCCGGTTTCGAAAGTAACCTGGGATAACTATGCTGCTATCAATGCGAAGTTTGCAGAAAAACTGGGTATTGAAGAGCGTGATCTTGTAGAGATCAAAACTGATAAATACACGATAACTTTACCGGTGCTTATCCAGCCTGGTCAGGCTTATGGAACAGTTTCGGTTGCTTTGGGTTATGGTAGAACAAAAGCTGGAAAAGCCGGGTCTGAAGTTGGTAAGAATGCTTATCCATTCCTGCGTTTGGTAAATGCAACTTTCCACACTGCTACAGCGGCAAGCTTGTCTAAAGCTTCAGGTACTTATGAGCTGGCTCAAACACAGACACATCATTCAATTGAAGGTAGAAATATTGTTCGCGAGACTACTTTAAAAGATTATTTAAAAGATCCTAACTCAGGAACGGGCCATGCTCACGTAAATCACCATGATTTATGGAATGAGTTTGAACAGCCCGGACATGCCTGGGTAATGGCAATCGACCTCAATGCCTGTACAGGTTGTGGTGCATGTATCGTGGCTTGTAGTGCCGAAAATAATATTCCGGTTGTTGGACGTGATGAGGTTCGCCGTCGTCGTGAAATGCACTGGATCAGAATTGACCGTTATTACACTGTTATTGAAGGCGGAAATAAGGTAACTGAAGAAAAGGAAGTTGAAAAGCTTGAGAATATTGATAACGTATCTGTTATACATCAGCCAATGATGTGTCAGCATTGTGATCATGCTCCTTGTGAAACTGTTTGTCCGGTTTTAGCAACAGTACATTCATCAGAAGGCTTGAACCAAATGGCTTACAACCGTTGTATCGGAACACGGTACTGTGCGAACAACTGTCCGTATAAAGTACGCCGTTTCAACTGGTTTAATTACTGGAATGATTCACGTTTTGATAATTACATGAACAATGAGTTTACACAACTTGTGTTAAACCCTGATGTTACTTCCCGTTCAAGAGGAGTAATGGAGAAATGTTCAATGTGTGTTCAGCGTATTCAGGCAGGTAAGCTTAAAGCAAAATTAGAGAAGCGTACACTGAAAGATGGTGATGTTAAAGTTGCCTGTCAGCAAACTTGTCCTACCAATGCAATCATCTTTGGAGATGGAAATGATCCTGAATCTGAAGTATCAAAAGCATTGAAGAGTGAGCGTACCTACTATGTCCTGGAAGAGCTTAATGTGAAGCCGGGAGTAGGATATCAAACAAAAGTTAGAAATACTGTAGAGGTTTAATACAAGAAATAAAAAAGAATATGTCATCTCATCACGAGTCTATACTTAGAGAACCCTTAGTAACCGGTGAAAATATTACCTATTCAAAGGTCACCGAAGATATATTGGTTCCTGTAGAAAATAAGCCAAATAAAGCCTGGTGGATTGGTTTCATTGTTTCAGCCATTGGTGCAGGACTTTGGGTATTCTCTGTTAGCTGGACCTTTTGGTTTGGCATCGGCGAATGGGGTTTGAATAAAACCGTTGGATGGGCCTGGGATATTACCGGTTTCGTTTGGTGGGTAGGTATTGGTCACGCCGGTACCCTTATTTCGGCTGTATTGCTCCTCTTCCGACAGAACTGGCGAAACTCCATTAACCGGTCTGCAGAGGCAATGACCATTTTTGCCGTTATCTGTGCCGCGACATACATTATTTCACACATGGGTCGTCCATGGTTATTTACCTGGGCACTTCCGCTTCCAAATCAATTCGGATCATTATGGGTTAACTTTAACTCACCGCTAGTTTGGGACGTATTTGCAATCTCAACTTATTTCTCAGTTTCATTGGTGTTCTGGTATACAGGATTACTTCCTGATATAGCAACCATCCGTGACCGTGCGATGGGTACCCGTCGTCGTGTTTATTCTATTTTATCTTTCGGATGGAATGGTTCAGTAAAAACATGGCAGCGTTTTGAGTTGGTATCCCTGATCTTAGCGGGTGTTTCTACACCATTGGTACTTTCAGTGCATACCATTGTATCCATGGACTTTGCAACATCACTGGTTCCGGGATGGCATACTACCATCTTCCCTCCTTATTTCGTTGCAGGTGCGATCTTCTCTGGTTTTGCAATGGTTCAAACCTTATTGCTTATTACCCGTAAGGTGATGAACTTTGAAAACTACATCACCATGTTCCATATTGAGTCGATGAATAAGATCATCATTCTTACCGGATCAATTGTTGGTGTGGCTTATTTGACTGAATTATTTATTGCCTGGTACTCTGGTGTAGAATATGAGCAGTATGCATTTTTGAACAGGGTTAGCGGACCATACTGGTGGGCTTACTGGATCATGATGACCTGTAATGTAATTTCTCCGCAATTGTTCTGGTTCAAAAAGATCCGTACCAGCATCGCTTTATCGTGGATTTTATCGATCGTGGTGAACATCGGTATGTGGTTTGAGCGTTTTGTGATCATCGTGACTTCCTTGCACCGTGATTACCTTCCATCAAGCTGGGTTATGTTTTATCCAAGCTGGGTTGACGTAGGTGTATTCATTGGATCAATAGGGGTATTCTTTACCTTATTCCTGCTATTCCTGAGAGTATTACCTGCAATTGCAATGGCAGAGGTAAAATTATTGCTGAAGAGTTCTAGTGATCAGGCTAAGAAAAAGCTGATCGCTGAGCAAGTTGTTGATAGCGGAGAGGCGGAATACTACCTGGAATCTCTTGAAAAGTATGATAGTATCTCTCCAAAAGTTGCTGAATTCCAAAAAGTTTAAAGATGAGTAATATAAAATATATTTTAGGTCATTTTGAGGATCCGGATGATCTGATGCACGGGATAGACAAACTGCAGGAGAACAGCGTAAGTATTTACGATGTTTATACTCCAATGCCAATCCACGGTATTGAAGATAAATTAGGTATTAAACGGTCAAGGCTTGGTAAGGTGGCTTTTGGTTTCGGTTTGACCGGTACCATCACTGCGATCTCTATGATTACTTATATGTTGGTTATTGACTGGCCAATGAATATTGGTGGTAAACCACACTTTGCACTCCCTGATTTTATTCCAATTATGTTCGAATTAACTGTATTGTTTGCTGCATTCGGTATGGTAGGAACATATTTCTTTGTAAATCACCTGGCTCCTGGTCGTGCTCCCAGAGTAATGGACCTTAGAGCAACCAATGATAGATTTGTAATTGCTATTGATGCAAGAGCTAATCCATACCCCGATAAAATAGATAACATTTTAAAAGAAGCAGGTGCTGTTGAAATTAAGCACAACGAAAGGAAATATGTTAGTTATGAATAAGCGCCTAATAATTTGTACCGCTTTTTTAACTGTAACCGCTGTTACGGTTATTACTTCCTGTTCAAATAATAGAAGTACGGGGCTGGAATTTGCCCGTAATATGTATGATCCGATTGGTTACAATCCTGATCAGCCTAATAAGAACTTTAAGGATGGCAAAACTGCTCAAAATCCGCCTGCAGGTACAATGCCTGTTGGATTTGATAAAAATGAAATCTATCCTAATACGATTGAAGGCTATCAGGCAGCCAGTGCAGGGATGGCAAATCCAATTCCTGTAAGTGTAGCCACTCTTGAGCAGGGGAAAACATTGTATTTAAATATGTGTTCTCATTGTCATGGTCTTGAAGGAAAGGGAGATGGTTCTATCGTTAAACTCGGTAAATTTCCTGGTCCACCTTCCTATTCGACTGGAAACTCTTCAAGAGGTGGAAGTATGAAGGATCTTACAGATGGTAAAATATATCATACAATCACACACGGTGTTAACCTGATGGGTTCACACAAATCTCAATTATCTCCGGAGCAACGGTGGAAAATTGTTATGTACGTTCATGAATTACAAAAATTACAATAGTCAATTGCTAAAACCAGATGGGAAATCATAATCATACTCATAATTTCACGGAACAATTTACATTTTCTGGAAAATTAAAAACCTGGACCTTAATAGCAATAGTGGTTGGAATTCTTGCTACAGCTTTTGGTTTACTAACAGGTCAGCAGGAACGTACTTTCGCTAACCTGCTTTTAATGGCGTATTACTTTACCTGTGTTTGTGCAACGGGTTTATTCTTTCTGGCATTGCAGTATGTTGCACAGGCAGGATGGGCAACCGGTTTGCTAAGAATCCCCCAGGCAATGTCTAGAGTGCTGCCTATTGCATCTCTGGTATTATTTGCAGTATGTGCTGCGGGTTTATTAACACATAATTTATATCATCACTGGAATGGTGAAGGTCTGACGGATCCTAACAGTCCTAATTATGATAAACTAATTGCCGGAAAGTCAAGTTTCCTG
>Ga0123337_10004261_pt1 | contig 14697 bp, 13 predicted proteins | sample frozenSSSSmetaG_FD_89792 | JGI IMG/M metagenome (GOLD analysis project Ga0123337, IMG submission 89792) | Glacier valley bacterial and archeal communities from Borup Fiord, Nunavut, Canada, to study Microbial Dark Matter (Phase II) -... | ecosystem: Environmental > Aquatic > Freshwater > Ice >... | reverse complement strand
TTGGGCGCCGGGCGCTGTGATGACCTCGACCCGAGGGTCGTCAAGCACTGGGCCAGCGACACCTGGCGGTCGCTCGTGGCGATGACCGACGCCACCACCGGGCTGCCGGCCGACAACATCGACGCGAGCCTCGCCGCCGCGGACCGCAGCGGCTACACCTCACCCACGAACATCGGCGGATACCTCTGGAGCACCGTCGTCGCGCGCACCCTGGGCCTGATCACCCCGGGAGAGGCGACGCGTCGTACGCGACAGACGTTGGGCACCCTCCTGCGTATGGAGGGGCACCGCCCCAGCGGCATGTTCTACAACTGGTACGCCGAGGCCACGGGGGCCGTGATCACGACCTGGCCCGACACCGGTGACCCCGTCCAGCCCTTCGTCTCCAGCGTGGACAACGGCTGGCTGGGCGCCGCGCTCATGGTCGTGCGCGAGGCCGTGCCGGGAGCCCGGGAGCTGGCGGACCGGCTCTTCTCGCGGATGCGGTGGGACATGTTCTACGACGCGGCCGGGCCCCGCCCGGGGGGCCTCATCCACGGGGGTTTCTATGTCACCGCACCGGCCGACCTCTCCGCCGTGACGGTCGGCAACCACATCGGGGTGGGTCCTGACGTCTGGTACACCAACCACCACTACGACACGACGGTCTCCGAGACCCGCATCACCAGCTACCTCGGCATCTCCTCCGGCCAGATACCGGCTCGGCACTGGTTCGCCCTCTGGCGCACCTTCCCCGCGTCGTGCGACTGGTCGTGGGCCGAGTCGCAGCCGGTGGGAACCACGCACTCCTACCTGGGGCTCGACGTCTATGAAGGCGCCTACCCCTACCGTGGGATGCTCATCGTGCCCGGCTGGGGCGGCTCGATGTTCGAGGAGCTGATGCCCGAGGTCTTCGTCCCCGAGTCGACCTGGGCGCCGCACTCGTGGGGGGTCAACCACCCTCTGCACGTGCGGGCCCAACGGGAGCACGGCCTCATCGAGGCGGGCTACGGCTACTGGGGCTTCTCGCCCTCGAGCAACCCTGCCGGGGGCTACCGCGAGTACGGCGTCGACCAGCTGGGGCTCAACCCGGCGGGCTACTTCTCCGACCAGGAGTCCACCGACGTCGACGCCGGCTTCGGCACGTGCCGGGTCGGCGTGAACCCGCACCCGACCTTCGGGGACGGGGTCGTCACCCCGCACGCGTCCTTCCTGGCGATGATGCACGAGCCTGCGCAGGCGTACACGAACCTGCGCCGCATCGAGCGCGAGCTACGGGCCTACGGAGACGGCGGCTTCTACGACGCGGTGGCCACCCGGTCAGGCACCATGGCGCGCCGCTACCTCTCGCTCGACCAGGCCATGGTGATGGGCTCCGTCGGTAACGTGCTGGGCCGCGACGTGCTGCGCCGGGCCTTCTCGACGAAGGCGGTCGAGCGAAGGCTGCGGCCGGCCATCGGTATGGAGCGCTTCGGCGCGGGCCCGGCATGAGCGGACCCGTTGCCGTGCCGGGCTGGCGCGACCTCAACGGCAACGGCGTGATGGACCCGTACGAGGACCCGACCCTGCCGGTCGAAGCGCGAGTCGACGACCTCGTCGGCCGGATGTCGTTGGAGGAGAAGGTCGGTCTGATGTTCCACACTGTCATCGAGGCTGGTGCTGACGGAGAGCTCCTCGAGGGGCCCGGCCTGATCAGCAAGTCGCCGACGAGCGAGGTCGTGCTCGGCAAGCACCTCAGCCACTTCAACGTCCACGCCCTGAAGGACGCTCGTCAGGCGGCCCGATGGCACAACGCCCTCCAGCGCCTCGCCGCGCAGACGCCGCACGGCATCCCGGTGACCGTGTCGACCGATCCCCGACACGCCTTCATCGAGAACGCCGGCACGTCGTTCGCCGCCGGCTCGTTCTCGCAGTGGCCGGAACCCCTCGGGCTGGCGGCCCTGCGCGACCCCGAGGCGGTGCAGCACTTCGCCGACATCGCCCGGAAGGAGTACGTCGCCGTCGGCATCCGGGCGGCCCTGCACCCCACCCTCGACCTGGCGACCGAGCCGCGGTGGGCCCGGCAGTCGGGCACCTTCGGGCAGGATCCCGACCTCGTCGGCGACCTCGCGGTGGCCTACCTTCACGGCTTCCAGGGCCGGGCGCTCGGCCCCGACGCCGTGGCCTACACGAGCAAGCACTTTCCCGGGGGTGGCCCACAGAAGGGCGGTGAGGACGCGCACTTCCCCTACGGCCGCGAGCAGGTCTACCCCGGTGGACGTTTCGCCGACCACCTCGCGCCGTTCCCGCGGGTCGTAGCCGCGGGTACCGCTGCCATCATGCCCTACTACGGGATGCCGGTCGGGCTCGAGGTCGACGGTGAGAAGGTCGAGGAGGTCGGCTTCGGCTACAACCGCCAGGTCGTCACCGGACTGCTGCGCGAGCGACTCGGCTACGACGGGGTCGTGATCACGGACTGGGAGCTCGTCAACGACAACCACGTCGGCGACCAGGTGCTGCCGGCGCGGGCCTGGGGCGTCGAGCACCTCGACCCGAGTGAGCGGCTCGAGCTGATCCTCGACGCCGGCGCTGACCAGCTCGGCGGAGAGGAGTGCGTCGACCTGCTGCTCGACCTGGTGCGCTCGGGGCGCGTGACCGAGGCTCGGGTGGACGAGTCGGCCCGTCGGCTGCTGCGGGTCAAGTTCCGCCTCGGGCTCTTCGACGACCCGTTCGTTGACGAGGACGCGGCGACGCAGGTCCTGGGCTGCGAAGAGCACCGGCGGGCGGGCCACGAGGCCCAAGCCCGCTCGGTTACTGTCCTGGTCAACGACCTTGTCGGGGAGAGGCGCGTGCTCCCACTCGCTCCTGGGTCGCGGATCTACGCGGAGGGGGTCTCGTCGGAAGCCCTGCGCGAGCGGGGCTTCATACCCGTGGGTGAGCCGTCCGATGCCGACGTGGCGCTGGTGCGTCTGCCGGCGCCTTTCGAGCCCCGGTCAGACCTCTTCCTCGAGTCCTGGTTCCACCAGGGGTCGCTCGACCTGCCACCGGGGCTGGTCGTACGGATGCAGCGGATCGCCGCCGAGGTGCCCCTCGTCGTCGACGTCGTGCTCGACCGGCCGCCGGTGCTCACGCCGCTCGTGCCCTCGTGCACCGGCCTCGTCGTCACCTACGGCAGCAGCGACTCCGCGCTGCTCGACGCCCTCTCGGGACGCATTCCGCCGCAGGGACGGCTCCCGCTCGACCTCCCGGTGTCGATGGACGTGGTGCGTCGCCATCCCGAGGACGTGCCCGGTCTCGGCGAGGGGGCGCTGTTCCGCTTCGGTGACGGGCTCAGCCTTCACTGACCTCCTGGACGTCCGCGTGCAGGCTTCCTCAACCCCCCTCGACGCTGACGCAGGGGTGGGGGACTCACAGGGTCTGCGACGCTCGGCTGCGCGTCAGGGCGACCGCCTCGGCCACCGGACCACGCCACACCGGACCGTGACCCGGCACGACCACCGAGGCCGGTGCGGCCTCGATGACGGAGAGCGACTCGAGCAGCGCCGGGACGTCGTGCTGGAAGAAGCCCTTCAGCACCTGTGGCCCCTCGACGCGGGAGGTGGCGTGCCCGGTCACCAGGGCGTCTCCGGTGAGGATGGCGTCGGCCTCGGGCACGAGGAAGCAGGTGTGGCCCGTGGTGTGCCCCGGGGTGACCAGCGGCACGGGGTAGCCCGGCACGTCGAGAGCCTGGCCGTCAGGAGCCACCCGCACCTCGGACAGGGTCACGTGGCGGTGGCGCCGTTGGCGAGGATGTGGACTGTCCAGGCGGCGACGCCGTGCCGGGTCAGCCGCGGGAGGAGGTCGGCGGCCGTCGCGGACTCGTGCACCTCACCCCGTACGTGTCGGGCCTCGGCATTCCCGGTGAGGACCGGGACTCCCGTGCGGCCGGCCAACAGCGCCGGCAGCGCACCGAGGTGGTCGATGTGTGCATGCGTGACGAGCACGGCTGCGAGGTCGGCCCAGGCGAGCCCGAGGCCGCTCACCGCCTCGCGCAGTGCCGCGGCGTAGCCCGGGTAGCCCGAGTCGACGAGGGTGAAGGGCACCCCCGGCCCAGGTGCGACGTCGGTGAGCAGGACGGCGTTGACCGCCGGCCCGGCGAGCAGGTGCAGCGTCGAGGTCACCCTGGTGGTCGTGACAGCCACGCTCATCACGACACCGTACGGGGCTCGCGGGACTACCGGGTGGCATCCGGGAAGGTGACTCGGTTTCGATGTGCGCCTAAGGTGGGCCAGTGAGTTCCGGTGCCGACATCGTCATCGTCATGGGAGTCTCGGGCTCGGGCAAGACCACCGTGGCCAAGGGGCTCGCCGTCAGCACCCGCCGGCTCTTCGCCGAGGGCGATGCCTTCCACCCCGAGGCCAACGTCGAGAAGATGCGCGAGGGCCACGCCCTCACCGACGGCGACCGCTGGCCCTGGCTGCGGTCGATCGGGGCGTGGATCGGCGAGCAGGAGCGGACCGGCACCCCCGCCGTCGTCGCTTGCTCCGCCCTGCGCCGCTCGTACCGCGACCTGCTGCGCGAGGGCAACCCCGGGGTGCGCTTCTGCCACGTCGAGGCTCCGGAAGCCATGCTCCACGACCGTATGGAGCACCGCGCCGGCCACTACATGCCCCCCTCACTGCTGCGCAGCCAGCTCGAGACCCTCGAGCCGCTGCAGCCCGACGAGCCCGGGGTGACCGTCTCGGGCGACGGGACAGAGCAGGCCGTCCTCGCCGCTGTCCTCACCGCCCTGGGGCTCTCGCCCGCCATCTGACTCAACCTCTCCGGCCGCGCGGGCGGTCGGCCGACCGTAGGAGAAGAAGCCATGTCAGCCGTCGTCTCGTTCGCCACCGCCACCCCCGTCTACGCCGGGAACGGGCAGCTCGTCGCCGCCTGCCTGCTCGGCATCGCGGTCGTCGTCGTGCTCATCACGTGGGCCAAGCTGCATCCTTTCCTCGGGCTCATCCTCGGGTCGGCCACCCTCGGCGCGGTGGCGACGATGCCCGCGTCGGCGATCCTCGCGAGCTTCACCAAGGGCTTCGGTGACACGACCGGCAGCGTCGGCATCCTCATCGCCCTCGGCGCCATGATCGGCAAGCTGCTGGAGGACTCCGGTGGCGCCACCACGATCGTGCAGACGATCGTCGGTCGGGTCGGTCCCGGGCGGCTGCCGTGGGCTATGGCGCTCATCGCCGCGATCATCGGGCTGCCGCTCTTCTTCGAGGTCGGGGTCGTCCTCCTCGTGCCCATCGTGCTGCTCGTGGCGAGGCAGACGAGGCTGCCCGTGATGAAGATCGGCATCCCCGCGCTGGCCGGGCTCTCGGTGCTGCACGGGCTGGTGCCGCCGCACCCGGGGCCGCTGACGGCGATCGCCCTGCTCAAGGCCGACCTCGGGCTCACCCTGCTCTACGGCCTCGTCGTGGCCGTCCCCACACTGGTCATCGCCGGGCCGATGCTGTCGGTGCTCATCACCCGGATGGTGCCCAAGCTGGCCCCGGTGCTCGACCCGGCACCGACCCGGGAGATGGAGCCGGCGCTGGCCGGTGGGTCTCGCGGCGGCTCGTCGGGCTCGTCGGGCGCGTCCGGCTCGTCGACGGCGTCCGGTGGTGCGGCGCGGGCGGTCGGTGCCGACGGTGCCGCCGTACCGGGCAGTGCGGTGACTCGTGGTCGGCAGGTCTCGTTCGCCGCTGCGCTCGTCAGCATCGTCCTGCCCGTCGCCCTCATGCTCATCGACGCCATCACCAAGCTCACGGTCACCGACGCCAAGGCCCCCGTGCGGGTCGTCGTCGACGTCATCGGGACGCCCGCGGTGGCCCTGCTCCTGGCCGTCTTCGTTGCGTTCTTCGCCATCGGTCGCGGGTCGGGGATGGGCCGGCAGCAGGTCAGCGACTCCCTCGGCCGGGGGCTGCCCGGCATCGCCACCATCCTGCTCATCGTGGCGGCGGGCGGCGGCTTCAAGCAGACGCTCGTCGACGCCGGGGTCGGCAACGTCATCAAGGACTGGACGACCGGCGCGAACATCTCCGTCCTGCTGCTGGGCTGGCTCGTGGCCGTCGGCATCCGCCTGGGTACGGGCTCGGCCACGGTGGCGACCATCACTGCGGCGGGCATCGTCGGCCCGCTCGCTGCGACCCAGACCAGCTCGGAGGTGGCGCTGCTCGTGCTCGCGATCGGCTGCGGCTCGCTCTTCTTCAGCCACGTCAACGATGCGGGTTTCTGGCTGGTCAAGGAGTACTTCGGCCTCACCGTCGGCGAGACGATCAAGTCGTGGTCGCTGATGGAGACGGTGATCTCGGTCGTCGGCTTCGGGCTGGTCCTGCTGCTGAACCTCGTCGTCTAGCGGCCCCCACTGCGTTCCGAACGACGGGAACCCGTGGTTCTGTGAGCCCGCGGCTGCTCAAACCACGGGTTTCCCTCGTTCGGAACGCAGTAGGGGGGTGGGGTCCCGGTCAGGCGGGGAGGCGGTAGGTGGCGCCCGGTAGGGGTTCCACCAGGCCGTCGGCCACTAGGCTGTCCAGGCAACGCATTCGCTGCTGGTCAGCCGGCCACGCCTGGGCCAGGCGCTCGCTGCTGACGGGGTCGGTCTGCTCGCGCAACACAGACAGCAGGGCCCCGCGGGCCTGGCGGTCGGTGCCTTCCCAGGACTGGGTCCGCCGCACCGGCCCCTCGTACGAGGGGCGGCCGGCCAGCTGCCACGCGCAGAGGTCGGCCACGGGGCACTCCCCGCACCGCGGCGAGCGTGCCGTGCAGACGAGGGCGCCGAGCTCCATCGTCGCGACGTTCCAGACGTTGGCGACGTCGGTCTCTGGGGGCATCGCGTCCAGGGCCAGCTCGCGCTCCACCCGGTTCAGCGACGGCGCCGCCTGGGCCTCACCGTCGAGGGTGCGTACGAGGACGCGGCGCACGTTGGTGTCGATGACGGGCGCGGGGAGCCCGAACGCGAAGCAGGCGACCGCCGCCGCGGTGTAGTCCCCGACGCCCGGCAGCGCCAGCAGCTCCTCGACCGACCCCGGCACCTCACCGCCGTGGCGGTCCACCATCGCCGTCGCAGCCTCGTGCAGCCGCAGGGCGCGGCGGGGGTAGCCGAGCCGGGCCCAGGCGCGGACGACGTCGCCGGGGGAGGCGGCGGCGAGCGCGGCGGGGGTGGGCCAGCGTTCCACCCACTGGCGCCAGATCGGTTCGACCCGGGCCACGGGGGTCTGCTGGGACATGACCTCGGAGAGGAAGACCTCCCACGGGGAGGCTTCGGGACGGCGCCAGGGCAGCGGCCGGGAGGCCATGGCATACCAGTCGAGGAGCCGGGTGTGCAGGATGGCGAGGTCGGGAGCCAGGCGATGCATCGGTGGAGTAGTGCGCCGCAGGTCAGACGTAGCGCTCGAGGATGCTCGACTCGGCCAGGCGCGACAGGCCCTCGCGTACCGCACGGGCCCGGCCCTCACCGACGCCCTCGACGTCCATGAGGTCTTCGAGGTTGGCCGACAGCAACCGCTGGAGCGAGTCGAAGTGCTCGACGAGGCGGTCGACGATGGCTCCGGGCAGGCGAGGCACCTTGGTCAGGAGCCGGTAACCGCGGGGGCTGACGGCGCTGTCGAGCGAGTCGCCGACCACGCTGAAGCCCATGGCCCGGGCCGGCGCCGCCAGGTCGAGCAGCTCGGTGCTGGTGAGAAGCACGAGCTGCTCGAGCGCCTCCTCCATCGTGCGGTCCGACTTGGTCACCCACAGGTAGTCCCGGATCACCAGCTCGCGGTCGTTGCCGAGCCCGCCGGTGAGCTCTTCGAGCTGCAAGCCGAGCAGGCGTCCGTCGGTGCCGAGCTCGACGGCGTAGCCCGTGATCTCCTCGCTGATCCGGCGCACCATCTCGAGTCGCTGCACCACGCTGGCGACGTCACGCACGGTGACCAGGTCTTCGATCTCGAGTGCCGAGAGGGTGCCGGTGACCTCGTCGAGGCGTGACTTGTAGCGTTCGAGCGTCTGCAGCGCCTGGTTGGCCTTCGACAGGATCGAGGCGGAGTCCTCGACGACGTGCCGCCGCCACCCGACGTAGAGCTGGATGATGCGCATCGACTGGCTGACCGAGACGACGGGGTAGCCCGTCTGGATCGCGACACGCTGGGCCGTGCGGTGGCGGGTACCCGACTCCTGCGTCTCGATGCCCGGGTCGGGCACGAGCTGGGTGTTGGCGCGCAGGATGCGGGTGCCGTCCTGGTCGAGGACGATGGCGCCGTCCATCTTGCTCAGCTCGCGCAGCCGCTGGGCCGAGAACTCGATGTCGAGAGGGAAGCCCCCCGAGCAGAGCGAGTCGACCAGACGGTCGTGCCCGAGCACGAGCAGCGCACCGGTGCGGCCCCGCAGGATGCGCTCCAGCCCGTCGCGCAGCGCCGTGCCCGGGGCGACCGCGGCGAGCGTGGCTCGGAGGAGGTCGTCGTCACTGCGTTCCATCTGGGGCAAGGGTCGCTTTCGTCACGGGTGGGGTGGTGCGCCGAAGTCTACCGAGCACCACCCCTTGCGCCGCGTCACCACACCTCGGGGGTGTCACCCCTTGATGTTGCCGGCCCGCAGGTTGTTGCCGAAAGGATCGCGGAACCCCATGTCGCGCCCGTAGGGCATGTCGGTCGGGGGCTGGGTGATGTCGACGCCTGCGGCGACGAGCTCGGCGTGGACGGCGTCGACGTCGTCGACCGAGAACGCGAGCCAGCCGCCACCGGCCCCCTTGGTGACCAGGTCCCGGACGGCGTCGGCCGTGGCGGGGTCGTGAGCTGGCGGGCCGGGTTTCTCGAGGAGGATCTCGCGCTCGTCACCGGGGACGCGGACCGTGAGCCAGCGCATGACGCCGAAGTCGACGTCGTCGCCCTTCTCGAGACCGAGCACCCCGACGTAGAAGTCCAGGGCCTGGTCCTGGTCGAGGACGTAGATGGAGGAGAGGCGGGTGTTGGAGAGCTTCATACCGGCAACGCTAGGGGGCGTTGCGGTCGCGGCGCTTCTCCGAAATCGACGTCTCGGCCGTCGCCGCCGCCGGCGACGCCTCGGCGAAGGAGGCCGGCCGGCCCCACGCCATCGCGAAGCAGCCGTGGGTGGGGGGAAGAGGCCCTCGCGCCCGGTGCGCCGTCGGCGACTCACCGACGATCGCCGTGAAGAGGCGGCCGAAGGTGCCGAGGCTCGTGAAGCCCACCGCGTGGCAGATGCGCAGGACGTCGTCGTCGCTCGAGCGCAACAGAACCATGGCGCGCTCGACCCGGCGACGTTGCAGATAGCGGTGCGGGGTCTCGCCGAACACCGAGCGGAAGGTGCGCACGAGGTGGTCGGGTGAGACGGGCACGAGGGCGGCAAGGGTGGACAGGTCGAGCTCCTGCGCGTAGTGGCGGTCGATGGTGTCGCGCACCCGAAGCATGGTGCGGTTGGTGGCCTCGCGGTTCATGGCGTCTCGAGTGGGGTGCTCAGGTCGTCGACGCTGCGGGCGCCGGCGTCATGAGCGCGGTGCCCACAGCCCGGGCGATGTCGGGCAGCTCGATCACCCGCATCCCCTCGGGCATCGGACCCGACCCGAGCACCCCGGTGGGCACGAAGGCGGTGCGGAAGCCCAGCCGGGCCGCCTCGGCCAGGCGCCGGGGGATGCCGGTGACGGGCCGGATCTCTCCGGCGAGCCCGACCTCACCGAACGCCACCGAGTGCGGCGGCATGGCCAGGTCGACCGCCGAGCTGGCGAGGGCGAACGCGGTCGCGAGGTCGGAGGAGGGCTCGGAGAGCTTGACCCCGCCGACCGTCGCCACGTAGGCGTCCTGGGCGCCGATGGGCAGGCCGGCCCGGCGCTCGAGCACGGCGATGATCATCGCCACCCGGGACGAGTCGAGTCCGCTCGTGGTCCGCCGCGGGGAGGGCAGCTTGGAGTCGGCGACCAGGGCCTGCACCTCGGCCACCAGCGGTCGACGCCCCTCGAGGGCCACGGTCACGCAGGTGCCGGGCACAGCCTGGTCGCGGTTGGACAGGAACAGCCCGCTCGGGTCGGCCAGCCCGACGATGCCGACGTCGGAGAGGTCGAAGCACCCGACCTCGTCGGTGGGGCCGTAGCGGTTCTTGACCGCCCGCACGAGCCGCAGCCGGGAGTGCCGGTCGCCCTCGAAGCCGATGACGACGTCGACCAGGTGTTCGAGCACCCGCGGCCCGGCGATCGAGCCGTCCTTCGTGACGTGGCCGACGAGCAGCACCGACGTGCCACGCGACTTCGCTGACCGGATGAGGGTGGCCGCCACCTCGCGCACCTGGGCGACGTTGCCCGCGGCCCCCTCGATCTCGGCGCTCGCGATGGTCTGTACCGAGTCGACGATGACCAGGTCGGGGGACAGCTGCTCGATCTGGCCGAGCACCGTGGCGAGGTCGGTCTCGGCAGCGAGGAACAGCGAGCTGGCCATGGCCTCGATGCGCTCGGCCCGCATGCGCACCTGCGCTGCGGACTCCTCGCCGCTCACGTAGAGCACGGTGGCCCCCTCGCGGGCCGCCCGTGCGGCGACGTCGAGCAGCAGGGTCGACTTGCCGATGCCGGGTTCACCCGCGACGAGGACGACGGCGCCGGGCACCAGCCCCCCACCGAGCACGCGGTCGAACTCACCGACTCCCGTGGACCGGGCGGCTGCCCGCGCCACGTCTACCTGCCCGATGCGCACGGCCGGCCGCGCCACCGACGCTGCGGCCGTGGTGCGCGAGGCGACGGCGCCGATCTCGCTCACCGAGCCCCAGGCCTGGCACTCCCCGCAGCGGCCGACCCACTTCACCGTCGTCCAGCCGCACTCCGAGCAGCGGTAGCCGTTCGTGCGCGCTCGCGTCGCCGTCTTCGTAGCCATGCCGACAACCTAGGTGAAGGCACCGACAGTGATGTGCGGGACGGGCGGCGCCTGCTGGACGAGCAGCCCTGACCTCCCGTACGGCGCCTCGCCGGGTGGTGGCTCAGCCCGCTTCGCGCGACAGAGCAACACGATGGGGCCGGACAGTGTCCAAGGTGGCGTCGCCATGGCCGGTGACGGTGTTGCGCCCGGACCGTTTGGCTCGGTACAGGGCCTGGTCGGCGCCGGTGAGCAGCGCGGCGTCCTCGACGTCGGTGGTCGAGCAGACGCCGATGGAGACGGTGAGCTGCCCCAGAGGGCCGAAGTCGTGGTCCGCAACGGCGCGCCGGGCCCTTTCGGCGACCGTGAGTGCGGCCGCGGTGGAGGTGTTGGGGAGGACCCAGACGAACTCCTCGCCTCCGACACGGGCGATCATCTCCGAGTCGCGGGCCACGCTGGTGAGGATGGCGGCGATCTCGGTCAGGACGCGGTCGCCAGCGGGGTGTCCGAAGGTGTCGTTGACCTGCTTGAAGTGGTCGATGTCCATCATGGCCAGGCTCAAGGGCCGGCCGCTGCGGCGTGCTGCGGTCACTTCACGCTCGAGATGGGCGTCGAGGCTGCGGCGGTTGGGCAGGCCGGTGAGCGCGTCGCGTGCAGCCTGGTCGGTCAGCGTCGACCAGGCCTGGAGGTTGCCGAGGGCGATCTGCACGAGCTCGGCAAATCGTGTGAGCTCGATCAGCAGATCGTCGGTCAGCTGCCCGCCCACGCAGGTGCTGAGCGCGATGGCACCCCAGAGGGCGCCCTCGTGGTGGATGGGCGCTGCGGCGCCGGCCACCAACCCCTCGGACTGCATCGCTCCGACGACCCCCTCGGTCTGGGTCCGGTAGCTCACCAGGGCAGCGCGCCCGGTGGAGGCGACCTGGGCGGTCGCCGACCAGTCGTCGGGACCGAAGCTCAGGTCACGAAGAACGGCTTCGGGGCGAACACCGGCCGTGGCGACGACCTCACCCCGACCGGGTTCCAGGAACCGCACCACGGCGGCCGTGTCGACATCGAAGATGATGGTCAGGTTCGTCGCTATCTGGGAGCAGATCAGCTGCGGTGGCACCGCCCGTGCCACCGACGTGGCGATGTCGTGCAACGCCGACTCCACCGCCTGCGCACGTCGCGCCACCGTCACGTCGTGGGCGACCACCGACCCGGCGAAGACCTCACCGGTCTTGGTGGCGACCGGGCCGGCCTTGAGGCTGAAGATCCGGTCCCCCACCTTCCGCTCCCACTCGACCGTCTCCCCGGCGAGCGCAGCCAGATAGCGTGGTTCGAGCAGGGCGGCCAGCCACGGAGGGAGAGCCTCGTGGATCGTGCGACCCTCCACCGACTCAAAGCCGAACGCGGTGAGCGCGCCACCCTCGGCGATCATGAACCGCAGCTCGCTGTCGAACAGCAGCACGAACCCGTCCGGCACGCTCGCCACGAGCGAGCGGTAGATCTGCGCGTTGTACTGCGCATCACGCTCGGCGTTCACCCGATCCGTCACATCGGTCACCTGCACGACGAAGCCGTCGACCACCCCGTCGCTCCAGTGCGGTGCATAGCCGGTCTGGGTGTGTCGGGTGCGCCCGCACGGGTCGACCAGCGTCCGGTCGAACTGCTGGGGCTCACCGGCGAGGGCCCGGGTGACGAAGGGGAGGTTCATCGTGAACAGCACCTCCCCCAGGACCTCGCGCGCGTGCATTCCGACGATGACCTCCGGGGTCAGGCCGAAGTAGTCGACGTAGGCGCGGTTGGCCAGCACGTTGCGCAGGTCACGGTCCCAGTAGCCGACGGGGCCAGGGAGCGCGTCCAGCACCGCCCGCATGAACTCGGGCGGTGCCGGGTCCTGCAGCACCGCCTCGACGTTCGCTTGATCTGGGCTCACGCACCCGTCATCGGCGGTCGGTACGCCGATCTGAGCACTCGAGGTCGGCCACCGTCCACCCGCCCGGTCAGTACCTCCGCCACCGCAACGCAACGGCGTAGTCGACGCCGGTGCGCCCCAGGTCCTCGTCGAGCACCAGCTGGGCGTGCTCCGGAGAGAACTCGATGCCTACCACCTGCTCGAAGTCGACGCGTGAGTCGAAGGTCCACTCGATGTCGAGCCGCTCCACCTCCCAGCCGCGTCTGCGCCAGAACCGCTCGACGGCATCAGGGTCGTAGGACGGCAACGACCGCCGGAACCAGCGCCCGAAGGTGGAGCGGCTCGCGTCGATGTCGATGACGAAGGCGGTGCCACCGGGCCGCACGACTCGGTCGAGCTCGGCCAGCCCGGGTTCGCAGCCCGCACCGAAGAAGTAGGCCCATCGGGCGTGCGCGACGTCGATCGACGCGTCGGGAAGGCCCGTGGCGGCTGCGCCGGCCTGCACGACCCGCACCGACGACGTGCCGTCGGTGCGGGCGCGGGCCCGCGTCACCAGCGGAGGGTGCGGCTCGACGCCCACGACCGACCGGGCGTCGGCGGCGAAGCGGGCCAGGTGGAAGCCGGTCCCGCAGCCGAGGTCGAGCACGTCGCGTCCCCGCCAGTCGGCGACCGCCCGCATCGTCGCCTCGATGACGCCTGCGCGGTCGACCCCGAGGTTCTCGACCTCGTAAAGCAATGGGGCCCCCCAGATGTTGGGGCTGGGGATCGCCTCCGAGCCGTCGGTCACCGCGACCGTGCGTCGCCGCCCGGTGAGCCCGCGCCGGGGTGGTCCCCAGCCGTCTCGTCGGGCTCCCGGTCAGCTCTGCGCAGCACCTGCCCTGTGGCGACGGCCCGCGGGTCGTCGTCGTGGGCGGCGATGGTCGCCGGGTGCACCAGCAGCGGCAGCAGCTGGCGGTTGCCCGTCTGCCAGGCCGACCTGACCGCCCGCAGGTGCGCCTCACACCGTACGACGAGCTGGTCGTAGGCCCCCTGCCCCATCAGCTCGACCAGCTCGGCCTCGCTCGAACGGTAGACCGGCTCGCGTCCGACGTGGGCCTCCGGGTTGCCCGAGCAGTACCAGTCGAGGTCGTGCCCTCCCGGCCCCCACCCGCGGCGGTCGAACTCCGTGATGGTCACCTCGAGGTAGGTGCTCTCGTCGGGCTGCTCGACGGTGCGGTAGGCCCGACGGATCGGCAGCTGCCAGCAGACCTCCGGCTTAAGCATGGTCGCCGGCAGGCCCTGGACCACGGCGTGCTGGTGCAGCGAGCAGCCCGCACCGGCGGGGAAGCCGGGGCGGTTGAGGAAGATGCAGGCACCGTCGACGATCCGGGTCTTGCGCACCCCGTCCTCGAGCTCGGTCCAGCTGTCGCGCTTGAAGCCCTTGGCGTGGGCAGTGTCGTGGTACTGCCACTCGTCGGGGCCGAGGGTCGCGGCCACGTCACGGACCCGGCGGTAGTCGGCCTCCTCGGTGAAGTGGGCGCCCAGGGTGCAGCAGCCGTCGTCGGGGCGGTCGGCGTAGATGCCGGCGCAGCCGCTGCCGAAGATGCACGTCCAGCTGGACGTCAGCCAGGTGAGGTCGCACCGGAAGCGCTGACCGTCGTCGGCGGGGTCGGTGAACTCGACCCAGATGCGCGGCACGTCGAGCGGTACTTCGGGCACCCGGTCACCTTAGGGCGTCGAGCCGGCCGCGGCCCCCGTACCCCGTTGTGCGGCTGGGTCCACGTCGATCCCGGTAGCGTGGGCCCCATGCGCCTCGGAGTCATCGACATCGGCTCCAACACGGTCCACCTGCTTGTCGTCGACGCGCACCCGGGCGGTCAGCCCCTGCCGGCGTCGTCGCACAAGCTCGAGCTGAGGCTGTCGGAGGGCATGCTCGAGGACGGCTCCATCGGGCCGGAGGCGGCGGGGCGGCTCGTCGACTTCGTGGGGGAGTGTCTCGCCCTCGCCGAGGACCAGGGCGTCGAGGACACC
>Ga0123337_10004260_pt1 | contig 14702 bp, 9 predicted proteins | sample frozenSSSSmetaG_FD_89792 | JGI IMG/M metagenome (GOLD analysis project Ga0123337, IMG submission 89792) | Glacier valley bacterial and archeal communities from Borup Fiord, Nunavut, Canada, to study Microbial Dark Matter (Phase II) -... | ecosystem: Environmental > Aquatic > Freshwater > Ice >... | reverse complement strand
CGCTTGGTGCGCTCGGCGGTGTCGCCCGCGCGGAAGCGGCGCAAGAGTGTGATTTGATGATGGTTCAGCGGGTCCAGATAGGGCATACGACGCTTGATCGATTGAGCCAGCGCGGGCGAATCAGCGAGCAGTGTTTCGTCGCCAGTGATGAGGCTGATAGCGTCGAGGGTGCGTTGATATTCAGCCTTGATTTCATCAAATATGGTGGCACGTAATTTTTCGTTGATAACTAATTCAGCATAGCGTGATGCAATGGACAAATCTGTTTTGGTCAGCACCATTTCCATGTTGGACAACAGCGCGGAAAAGAATGGCCATTCGCGCGCCATGGCTTGCAAAGTGTTGACCCGTTCATCACGAGCTGGGTGGGCGAGATATTCGCTGATCGCATAACCAAATCCGTACCAGCCGGGAATCGCCAAGCGACATTGGCTCCAGCTAAATACCCACGGGATTGCGCGCAAATCCTCAATGCGATGTGATGCTTTTCGCGAGGCCGGACGACTACCGATATTCAGCTCCGCAATTTCTGCAATCGGTGTGGAGGCACGAAAATATTCCACAAATCCGGGTGTGTCGTAAACCAGTTTTTGATAGCCCGTGAGTGCCAGCGAGGAGAGCGAATCCATCACGGTATTGAAGGTGGCATCATTTGCCTTCACCACGGGTAACGCAAATGCTTTGTGCAGCGCCGCGGCCACCAGGCCTTCCAGATTTTGCGATCCCAGCGCTGGGTCAGCATATTTTGCTGCGATAATTTCCCCCTGTTCGGTCAGACGAAAACCCTGATCAAGCGTGCCATCAGGCTGTGCCAAAATCGCCGCAAAGCTGGGCCCACCGCCACGGCCGACACTGCCGCCGCGTCCATGAAACAGCCGCATCGCGAGGCCATGCACGCGATGGAGCGCGGCCAGGCGCTGCTGGGCGCAATAAAGTTCCCAATTTGCGGTGACGAATCCGCCATCCTTGTTGCTATCGGAATAACCCAGCATGATTTCCTGCAAATCACCTTGCCCGCGCAGTGCGGCGCGATAAATGCCGTGGCGATAAGCGGTGGTCATGATCGCATCGGCCCGACGCAAATCATCGATAGTCTCAAACAGCGGGACGATTCGGATGGCAAGCGTCGGCATCCGGTTTGGCTCGCTCGGCGGGCGGTAAAGGCCAACCTCTTTCAGCAGCAGCGCCACTTCCAGCATGTCGCTGAATGACTGCGCTTTTGAAATCACATATTGCTGAATCACCTTCGCGCCAAACGCCTTGTGCGCACGTGCCGCTGCGCGCGCAATCGCCAATTCAGATTCAGTTTGTTCAGTGTAAGTTGTAAACGACGTGGCGAGCGGGCGCGCGTGTTCGAGCTCATGTGTGAGCAGTACGACGCGCTCGTCTTCATCGAGCGAAAGATAGTCTGTATGGGCGCCCGCTGCCTTTAATAACTCAGCAACAACAGCTTCATGCACGTCGCTGTTCTGGCGTAAATCCAGCACCGCCAAATGAAATCCAAAACCCGCCACGCCTGCTTGCAAATCCGCTAGCGCGCCGTCGGCCAGCAGGCCCGCACCATTGTCACGGAGCGATGTTTCAATCACATTCAGCTCACTCGCAAATTCATCTACGTTCGCATAAGGCAACAGATCAGCTTCCGGTACTCGTGGGGATTCAAAACCGGCGAGGGCTTTTGCAGTTGCGTAGAGCCTCGCATAGACACCCACAAGCGCTTGACGATACGGCTCGTCGTCACGGTAAGGTGAGGGGTCGGCAGCATGCGCTGCGAGCGCCTGCAACGCCACGCTGGTGGGGGTAAGGCGCCTGGACATGGATAGCTCCGCACCTAATAAATGGACGGCATTCAAATAATGTTCAAACGCCACCACGCTTTGTTTCGTAAGCGCGGCGTTTAAAACGTCGGCGGTGACGAAAGGATTGCCATCGCGGTCGCCGCCTATCCACGAGCCCATTTCCAACACATTGTTGGCGCTGCCATTACCGAGCATGCGACCGAGCTTGCGATTAATCTGTGGCACCACGCTCAAAAACGTGCGCCGGTAAAATACCAGCGCGTTATCAATCTCGTCCACTACCCGCAACCGGGTAAGTCGCAGCATCGCGGTTTGCCAAAGCTGCAACACGCGGCCCTTGAGTCGCGATTCGATATCAGCCTGATCGTGCGTATCAGACTCGGCTGCGCGCGCGGCCAGCAAATCGCTCATCGCCCGTTCGGTGTCCAGAATGATGCGGCGTTTTACTTCCGTGGGATGTGCGGTCAAAACGGGCGCGACCTTTGCATGCATCAGCCAATGTGCGAGCCGTTCCGGCGTAGCCCCGGCGGCGCGTGCAACTTCGAGCGCAATACCGATGCTTTGACTGCGATCCGCCTGTTTGGATGTCGCCTGCAATGCGAGCGAGCGATCCTCCGCCAAGTTTGCCAGAAGCAGGAAATAGCTGAATGCCCGCACGATAGACAAGGTTTCATCCACCGACAACGGATTCAATAAATTATCCAGCTTGGCTCTGGCGGCAGAAGCGCCTGTGTCGTCGGTGGCGCGACGAAAATCAATGGCCGCTTGGCGTACTGCTTCGATGGTGGCAAAGGCCGCCTCACCTTGCGTTTCACGAATGACGCTGCCCAACAGTCGGCCCAGAAATCGGGTTTCCTCCCTCAGCGGATCGATTGGCCTGACTGCGGGTTGCATGCTTGTTTGCGAAGTGGTTGACGTGGCTGACATGTTCTATGCGAGGGCTGGTGGAGGTTGGTGGCTTGGGTGGATATTGGCGCTGCAACGGCTTAATGGCATGAAGCCTACAAAGACCATAAAGAGGCTGTGGCAGATTTGGCGATTAAATGGTGAGTCAGAGCGGTTTGATGTTTTTAAACATTAATCGCCAAAAAATTGTAACAAAATTACCTCTTGGAAAGTAAATTATCAGCACCACAAGCGGCTAAGGTTTTGAGTAAACCCCAAAAGCAATCGCCAGCACTGGCGGGGGTTACGAGCAATATATGCTCGGACATGTCCACCAATAAACGAGGTTGATGGATTAGGCAGCCCATCAAAACGGAAATGAGATATTCAGGGTCGCAAGCCAGACCCTGCCCGGTGCAGGCTCAAAATAGCGGCCATTGCCTTCATTGACAATCACGGTGGAAGCATAGCGTTTATTCGTCAAATTGTCAGCGCGGATACCTGCCGCAATCCGTGCGCTACCCGCATTAAAGGTGTAGCCTGCGCGCGCTGAAAAGAGGGTGTATGCAAGTGCAGCGTCGGTGTTCAAATCGTTCACATAAATTTTGCTTTGTCGCCGCGCATCAATGGCCGCACTGAAACCCGTCGCATGCGTCCATTTGGATTCTATGTAGATTGAACTGGCGGGTACGCCCGGTAATTTATTTCCTGCGGGCACCACCGTGCTGGGTGCGGTGCAGGGTGCCGAGGTACAAGTCTTGAACGCATCGTCATATTTTGCGCTGAGTGTGGTGAGCGCGAGCAGCAGGTCAATCTGCGCAGATGACGTCGTGGCAAACGATGCCGCCACAGATGCCTCAGCGCCGCGTCGCGTGGTGCTGCCCGCGTTTTGAAACGTCGAGCGGCCCCCAGAATTGGTCAGCGTCACGATCTCGTCGCGAGTGCGGGTGTTGAACGCGGCCACGTTGACATGCCAAATACCGTCGCGATATTTCGCACCAATTTCGGTGCTGTCGCTCACCGCCGGTTTCAGATCAAAATTCAGTCCGGTGGCACCGCTGGCGCGATAGCCCAATTCATTGAAGGTCGGCGTTTCGAAGCCGCGGCCCGTGCTAACGTAAACATTAAAACCTTCGATAATTTTGAGACTGGCGCCGACGGCTGGCGTAGTTTTGGTGTAGCTTGCGTGGCCGCTGTCATCCGGATTTTTACCGGCAATGATGTAGTGATCTTCGCTCACGAATCGCACATGGCTGTACCGCACCCCCGCCGTAAAAAACAGGTTGGGCGATACTTTGAATTGAGACTGCGCATACGCATCCTGATTGCGCACATTGTTTTGCTCATCGCGCCGCAAATTGCCGGTTACACCTAACGTGGCGTTGGCACCGACCCCAATAAAATTTTCATATCCGCGACGTGCTTCATCGAGCGAATCGATGGTCGTGCCGATAATCACGCTGCCCCACTCCGGCGTATACAGGTAGCGCGCATCGAGGCCCGAATAAGGGCGAGAAAACGCGATCACGCCGCCAGGTTGCGTGGCAGTTAATTGAGCGGCAACCGGAATGCTTTGCCATTGCGTCACATTGCGTGACCCGGCGTAAACCACCGCTTCAATTGCATGCTGCGCCGAAAACGCATGCTCGACCCGCAGCCCGGCCTGATCCTGACGGGTGGTTTTGCGGGTATTAAACAGCAGCGCAGACGGCGTTGTCTGATCGGGATTCGCGTCAAATTCGGCGCGTGAAAGCCCCAGCGCATCGTCGGCGCTGATGCTCACGCTGTTGATTAACAAAGTAAGTTTCGTGTTTTCAATTTGTTTGGTAAATTTAATCTGTCCCTGCGTTTTGCTGGCGCTGCTATGCAGTCGCGAACCGTCAGTGTGGAATTCGGATGCGTCTGCAACAATTCCCAAGCCGTTATCAAATTGCCCGCTGGCTCGGGTTCCTGCCCGCCAAGTGTGGTTGCTGCCTAGCGCCAGCGACAAAACACCCGTAGGCGCCTTGGACGCCGCCTCGGTAAAAATTTGAATCACGCCGCCTGATGCATTGCCATAGAGCGCTGAAAATGGGCCCCGTAATACTTCCACTCGTTCGGCACTTGATAGTACAAAATGTGAAACCTGACCCTGTCCGTCCGGCTGTGATGCGGGAATGCCATCGGTGAACAATCTGATGCCACGCACCCCAAAACTGGCCCGCCCACCGAATCCGCGCGAGGAAATTTGTAAATCTTGCGCGTAATTGCCGCGATTTTGCACGTTGATACCGGGCACGCGTTGCAGAGATTCCGATAAGTTAACTTGCAGGGTTTGATCACGCATTGCATCCTTGTCGACGGTATCGATGGCCATCGGTATATTTTGCGGATCCTGGCCGATGCGGGTGCCAGTGACCACCATTGGCGCAAGTTGTTGCGCGTAAACAGGCGCCGACAAATTGGGGATGATGAAAATCAGAAGTGAGGCGACCGTAAGCCAGCCTAACTTGCGGTTACGTTGAGTGGCGATCAAGAGAAGGCCTTCAATCATTGGGGTCACGCTGCTTATGGGCAATGTCATGAAGGATTTTGTAAATGTTTTTGTGGGTCGGTGCACGGCATTCTCCGGTTAAATTCGATGTGTTTCGGTGTTACAAAATGATGCAAAGCGAGGCTTAAAGCACTTGTTAGGGCAATATAGGATGACTTTGAGCTAAAAAACGAATGCATGCCTGCAGATGAATCAATTGGAATATCAATGGTCTTACATAATTAAACCCACGTTACTCGCGTGACGAGCGCCCGCTTGAGTTTTATAATAGAAGAAATTTTAACGTTCCAACGTGATCCAGCGTTTTTCGCTTTTACGTCCACTTCACTTACGGTATTGCCATGAAACAAATTTCTTTATTGCTAATGTTGTTGGTCGCCGCCAGCGCGCCTCAGGTTGCGCAAGCTCAATCGGCACCTGCGGCGGCCGGACTAAGGCCATCTAAAACTGAGTCCGCGCAAACACCGCCCAACAAAGTTGACCCAGGCTTGGCGGAAAGTCTGGCGGCGAGCGTAGCAGCTAAAACCAAACTATCACGCCGAGCGCAAGCTAGCGAAGGCAGGGTTAGCGGAGACTATTTATTTCAATATCTGATGTCGGAAATCGCCGGGCAGCGCGGCAACGGCGCGGCGGCCTCCAGTGGCTTGTTTGATCTTGCGAAGCGAACCAACGACCCTCGCGTCGCGCGGCGCGCAGTTGAATTGGCGTTCCAGTCGCGCCAGTTTGATCAGGCGCTTGAATCCGCTACCCTGTGGGCGGAGCTTGAGCCTGAATCGCCAATGGCGCGTCAGGCGCTTGGCGTTATCGCCGCCAATCAGGGTAGCTTGCAAACCGCCACTGCCACGTTCACGCGGATGCTCGCTGAACCGGGTAAGGCTTCAACACTTTTCTTGCAGCTGCCGACGATGCTGTCCCGTGCGGGCAGTGCCGGTGCGGCAAATGGTTTAGCAGGCGCTGGCACGGCGTCTGGCAAAGCTTCAAGCCAAGGCATCAGCCCGGTGGACCGCGTCAAGATCGCCGCTATTGTTCGTGAGCTTGCCAAGCCGTACCCGGAATTGCCTGAATCGCACTATGCGGTGGCACAAAGCGCATTGGTAGCAGGCGAAACCAAAACTGCGCTGGTTGCGATCAATGAGGCGGAACGCCTTAAATCCGACTGGCCGCAGGCAGCCATTTTGAAGGCGCAAATATTGCGCGAAACGTCTGAAGAGTCTGCGGTTACATACCTGCAGGAATTTTTGAAAGCGAATCCCGACGCAAATGACGCGCGGCTCGCCTATGCGCGTTTGCTGGTCGCGCAGAAATCCTACTTGTTGGCTCGCGAAGAGTTCCGTAAAGCGAATGTGGGTAACACCACTGATCCTGAAATCCCGTATTCGATCGGCCTTATTTCGCAGCAGATAGAAGACTTTGCCGAGGCTGAGAAACAGTTCCAGCGCACTCTGCAATTAAAGCCGCGCGACCCTAATCCGATCTTGTTTAACCTCGGTCTGGTGGCCGAAGCGCGCAAAGATCGGGACGGTGCGATTGCTTATTACGGCCAAATAGCTGATGGCGAATATTTTGTCAGCGCAAAATTGAAAATCGCCAACCTGATTGCGAAACGCGATGGTCTTGATTCTGGCCGCAAATTTTTACAGGAGGCTCGCGAAGCGCAGGGTGCAGACAATGGCGCTCTGGGCATGCGTACCCAGCTGATTCAGGCTGAAGCGCAATTGCTGCGGGAGGCTAAAGCATTTAAAGAGGCGTTTAATCTGTTATCCGGTGCGGTGGAGACTAATCCCGACAGTGCGGATATTTTGTACGATCGCGCGATGATTGCAGAGAAGCTCGATAAATACGATATTTTGGAAAACGATCTCCGCCGCGTGATTGTGCTCAAGCCCGATTATGCGCACGCCTACAATGCGCTTGGTTATACGCTGGCTGATCGCAACATCAAGCTGACTGAGGCTTACGAATTAATTCAGAAGGCGTTGAAGTTATCTCCCGAAGATGCCTTCATTCAGGATAGTCTGGGCTGGGTGCAATTTCGACTGGGGAAAAAGGATGACGCCTTAATAACGCTGAGAAAAGCCTACGACGCACGGCGTGATCCTGAAATCGCAGCGCATCTGGGCCAGGTGTTATATGCGTCTGGCGCGCGCGAAGAAGCGCAAAAATTATGGCGCGGCGCGTTAACCGAAAGCCCTGGCAACGAGTCGCTGATGGCCGTTGTTGAAAAGTACAAGTGATGGTTTCAGCCTTGGATTCTCTATCTGTCGGTGGAAATTGTTTATGGCGCAAGTGGGTCATGACAGCGGGGTTTTTGGGTGCAATGACAGTACTTTCGGCTTGCTCGACCATGAACAGTTTGCCGCCCACCGCAAGTCCAATCCCCGATGTTGCGCGGGTGACGGCGACCGTTACCACACCGAAAGTGGCCAAACACTTTTCCATGACCGGGCGCATCAGTGTGCGCGTGGATGATCGTTTGGATAGCGCCAAAATTATATGGGAGCGAACTCAAGACGGTGAACGGCTAAAGTTTTTTAGCCCGTTCGGATCGCAATTGGCCGAAGTTGCCAGCGATAAAGATGGCGTCACCACCATGACTCAAGGCAATGTTACGGTGGCTGCGGATTCTATTGCGCAATTAACCAAGTCATTGTTGGGTGTCTCCCTGGTCACGGACGAGATTGCACGCTGGGTTCAGGGCGATGGCCTCACCGAAAATAAATCATTTGATTTTGCTTCCGCCGATGGCACCGTGTGGAGTGTGACGGCGGAGAAATTTGAGCGGGCGTCTGCCGTATCCAACTATCGCTTCGTGAGCCGCTTGAACGCGACCAAGGGCGGAACCCGGGTGCGTTTGGTGGTGGATGAGTGGAAGGCGCGGTGAATGGTGTTGAAACCAGCCATGTTTTGCCGGTATCCAGCTGGCCCGCCCCTGCGAAGCTAAATCTCTTTTTGCATGTAATTGGACGCCGGGCCGACGGTTATCATTTGCTGCAGTCTGTTTTTACGCTGATCGATTTTAACGACAGCTTGCGTTTCCAAGTTCGTCATGACGGCGTCATTCGCCGAATGACCGATCATGGTGGCGTGGCAGAAGAAAATGATTTGGTGGTGCGGGCTGCAAAGCTGTTGAAGGAAAAATCTAAAACGGATTTTGGCTGCAATATCTGGCTCGATAAACGCATCCCGATGGGCGGTGGGCTCGGCGGTGGTAGCTCTGATGCGGCCACTACGCTGATGGCCCTCAACCAATTGTGGAATACACATTTAGAGCGCGCACAACTACAAAAAATCGGGCTCGCGTTGGGTGCAGATGTGCCGTTCTTTATTTTTGGACGCACCGCTTTTGTGGAGGGCGTCGGTGAACGCCTGACACTAGCGGACATTCCAGCCGTATGGTACGTAGTGTTAACGCCTCCCGAGGTCGTTGCGACCGTACAGATTTTTCAATCACCAGAATTGACAAGAGACTCAATCCCCCTCAAAATAGCTGACTTTTCAGCGGTTGAGCTTGTGAATTGTAAAAACGATTTACAACCGGTGGTGTTGAAAGCGTTTCCGGCGGTGGCGCAAAGTTTTGATGCGCTTGATGCGGCGAGCCAAAAATCCATTTTTGGTGCGCGCATGACGGGATCGGGGGCCTGCGTATTTGCAGCCTTTGAGCGCGAGGCGGATGCCCGCGACGCCTTCTCAGCAGCGTTGGCAACCCTCTCGTTGGAACACACTGGATTTGTCGCTCGCGGGCTGGATTGCCACCCGCTGAATGTGATGGCAGCGCGGTAGTGTAGTAGGCAGTAAAACCTGAATTTTGGGGAGTCGCCAAGTGGTAAGGCACTGGATTTTGATTCCAGCATTCGTAGGTTCGATCCCTACCTCCCCAGCCAAATAAAGTGGAATGGTGTCCTCTGACTTATCGTTCAGTCGGCGTCATTTTTGTAGTGGTGCGCATTCCAACCGTGAGAATGCGGCTCACAGGCTCACATTGGCGACAAAAAATGCCTTTTGATAATTTAAGTGTTTTTGCTGGAAGTGCAAACCCGAAACTGGCGCGTGAAGTGGCCAAGCTGCTGGGCACGCAACTCGGTCGCGTCAAAGTCGCCAAATTCAGTGATGGCGAGGTGATGGTAGAAATTATGGAAAATGTTCGCGGTAAAGACGCGATCATTTTGCAGTCGACCTGCGCGCCGACCAACGACAACTTGATGGAAATTATGGTGATGGCGGATGCGTTAAAGCGCTCCAGTGCGGCGCGGATTACGGCCGCCATCCCCTACTTTGGTTATGCCAGGCAGGATCGTCGTCCGCGTTCGGCTCGCGTCGCGATTTCGGCCAAAGTGGTGGCAAATATGTTGACCGGCGCGGGCGTTGATCGTGTGCTGACAATGGATTTGCATGCTGATCAGATTCAAGGATTTTTTGACATCCCTGTCGACAATATTTACGCAACCCCGATTTTGCTGGGCGACGTATGGAAGCATGATTACCCGGATTTGATTGTGGTGTCGCCGGATGTGGGCGGGGTGGTTCGCGCCAGAGCGATTGCGAAACAGTTGGATGCGGAATTGGCGATTATTGATAAACGTCGCCCGCGTGCAAATGTATCGATGGTAATGAATATCATTGGCGATGTTGCGGGTCACACGTGTCTCATCATGGACGATATTGTTGATACCGCGGGCACGCTGACAGAAGCGGCAAGAGCGTTAAAAGATCGAGGTGCCAAACGTGTAGTCGCTTACTGTACCCACCCCGTATTGTCTGGGCCCGCGTTGGAGCGTATTGAAAACTCGGAAATTGACGAGCTCGTGGTCACCGATACGATCCCATTAAAGCCAGAGGCGATGGAATGTAAAAAAATTCGCCAGATTGGTACGGCGGAATTGATGGCAGAAACGATTCGCCGCATTGCAGAAGGTGGATCGGTTAGTTCTCTGTTTACGGATTAAGTTTTTACCAAAACTGTTTTTGCGTGGCAAAAGCAGCTTTGTTTTACCGGGCAGATTGGTCGCGATTTGCTCTTTTAACGCAACACCACAGCGCCGAGCAGTAACGCAGAGCGCATATTTGGAGTCATCATGAAAACGCAATTTAAAGCAGAAACGCGCAAACTACAGGGCACCGGAGCGAGCCGCCGCCTACGTCGCGCAGAGAAAGTCCCCGGCATCGTTTATGGCGGCGGAAAAGACGCCACCGTGATTGAGCTTGATCACAACGAAATTTTCCACAAATTGCGTCAGGAAGCATTTCACGCTTCCATCCTCAGTATGGAGCTTGACGGCAAAGCAGAAAAAGTTTTGTTGCGCGACGTACAAATGCATGCGTTTAAAAACCTGGTACAACACGTTGATTTTCAGCGCGTCGCGGAAGACAAGAAAATCCAGATGAAAGTGCCCTTGCATTTCATTAACGCAGATATTTGCCCTGGCGTAAAAGTTTCCAGCGGAAATGTTTCGCACATCATTAACGAAATCAACATCACGTGTTTGCCAAAAGATTTGCCCAAATTCGTTGAGGTTGATCTTAAAGATTTGGCCGCCGGCCATTCGATCCATATCTCAAATCTGGTCATGCCTGCCGGTGTGACCGCCGTGGTAAAACGTGGCGATGACCCGGCCGTTGCAGCCATCACCATTCCACGTGCCGTAGCGGCTGAAGAAGATGCCAAGCCGACTGTGGCAGCCGCAGATGTTCCGGCCGCCAACCAGAAGGCGAAGGAGGAGGAGAAGAAGGACGACAAAGGCGGCAAAGATAAAAAGTAAAGCCCCTTGCTGTCTCGTTTTATGTTGGGAATGCCCGCTGCCCACAAGGCTGGCGGGCATTTTTATTTGATCGGTCAAATGTCGCGTTTGCGTAAAATCCGCCTACTTTTGACCGGCGCTAGTCAGGTAAAAATCGGTGGCGGAGCCACTCGATTTTTTGGTTAACGCAAAACCGCACTGTATCCGTGAACTCTCCGATTAAATTAGTTGTTGGCCTTGGCAATCCGGGGCGTGAATATGAACAGACTCGCCATAACGCGGGTTTCTGGTTCGTGGATTTGTTGGCGCGCTCGATTGGCGCCTCGTTTAATAAAGAATCAAAATTCTACGGTGACGTTGCAAAATCAGGTGGAATTTGGCTGGTAAAACCAACCACCTTTATGAATCGTTCGGGCCAATCGGTGGGCGCGCTGGCGAAGTTTTATCAGATTAATCCCGATGAAATTCTCGTTGCGCATGACGAAATGGATTTACCGTCCGGCGGCGTGAAAATGAAAATCGGCGGCGCCGCGGGCAGCAATGGCATCAAGGACATCGTCGCGCATTTGGGCACGCGAGATTTTTGGCGGTTGCGCATCGGCATCGGCCATCCGCGTGAGCTTGCAGGAAAACAGGGTGTCAATATGGAGCGGCCGGAAGTCGTGGATTATGTGCTGCATTGTCCGGATGTAATGGACAAGCGCGCAATTGATGAGGCAATGGATAAATCACTCGATTGCTGGCCGTTGATCGCGAAAGGCGATATGGAGACGGCAATGCTGAAATTGCATACCAAGCCGCCCGAGGTGAAACCTGTGAAGCCTGCAGCCAACAAATAAATGTCGTCGTTGTAGTCACAAAAAATACACCGACTGTAAAGATTTAACCAAAGGATTCAAATAATGAAATGCGGCATCGTCGGCCTTCCTAATGTGGGCAAATCAACACTTTTTAACGCGCTCACCAAAGCAGGCATCGCAGCGGAGAATTACCCGTTTTGCACCATCGAACCCAATATCGGCATCGTCGAAGTGCCCGATGCGCGGATGGCGCAATTGTCGGCGATCGTGAGCCCACAAAAAATCCAGCCAGCGATTGTCGAGTTTGTCGACATCGCTGGCTTGGTCGCAGGCGCATCCAAAGGCGAGGGGCTGGGCAATCAATTTCTGGCCACGATTCGCGAGACCGATGCGATTTCACATGTGGTGCGCTGCTTTGATGATCCGAATGTGATCCACGTCGCGGGTAGGGTTGACCCGTTATCCGACATCGCTGTAATCGATACCGAACTCGCCCTGGCCGATATGGGTACTGGCGAAAAAGCGCTGCACCGCTTCAACAAGGTGGCCCGTGCCGGTGATAAAGAAGCGATCAAAATGGTCGCGATTTTAGAGCCGATCATGAAGCATCTCGATCAGGGCAATCCAGTGCGCAGCATGGGTTTGGACAAAGATCAAATGGCGCTGATCAAGCCGCTGTGCTTCATCACTGCCAAGCCGGTTTTGTACGTGGCGAACGTGATCGAAGGCGGCTTTGAAAATAATCCACTGCTCGATTTGGTGAAAGCCCACGCCAAAAAAGAAGGCGCACCCGTTACCGCGATCTGCGCCAAGATCGAAGCCGAAATTGCAGATTTGGAAGACGCCGATAAGGAAGTTTTTTTGGCCGATATTGGTATGACCGAACCGGGCCTAAATCGCTTAATCCGCTCCGCCTACACCTTGCTCGGCCTAGAAACCTACTTCACGGCTGGCGTAAAAGAAGTCCGCGCCTGGACCGTCCACAAAGGCTCCACCGCCCCGCAAGCCGCCGGTGTGATTCACACTGATTTTGAACGCGGCTTCATTCGCGCCGAGGTGATCGCGTTCAACGATTACGTCACGTTAGGGGGTGAGGCAAAATCAAAAGAAGCGGGGAAAATGCGGCTGGAGGGCAAGGAATATATTGTTAAGGATGGCGATGTGATGCATTTTAGGTTTAATGTGTAAAATCGCGTTTGGAAAGTTGAAGCGCTAATATCAGCGGGCGTTTCGAGCCATTTTTGGCTCAAACGCTGTGATTACAAAGTACTTCACAACCACGAGATTTCTAAACAGTAGCTCCGGTGAAAAAATAGCGTTTGACTTATTTTGGACTGTTTGACGTTAGGGCATAAAAGCAAAGTGTGCGTGATTGCTTCATTCACTTTGGCCTCGAAGTTGTTAATGGATAGGCACCACTTTATCTTTTGTTGCTCGGGTGCGTTTGCGCATCGAGTATGGCAATGATCTGCTCTCTACTATATGGAAAATTAGGTTTGTTTAGCTCTCGATGTTTTTCGATCATTCGCTCGTACATCTCGGTTGTGGGGTGATGCGAGTTCCGAGGATTTGGACCCAGAGTCTTTTCAAATTTCCCGTTTGCTTGCAATGCGCGTGCGAAAGAATATAAATCTGCTTCATTGTTGCCATCAAACCCTGGAAAACTCAGACTTCCGGCGTCTATGCCATCTTGGTTGCTTAGTTTTTCAAAGCTGGCATGCATGTCGCCATAAATGCCCAAAATTTTAATAACGTGCTCTGCTTTGTCAGCCGCTAAATTTTCGCTAATGTGATCTAGGTCTTGGCTATATAACCATTCATGTCCGTCTCTCAAAGTACATGCTAACTTTTCGTAGTGCGGATCGTTCTTAATGTACGCAAGAATTTCGTACTGATTTGCGAGCAATACGCGTTCTACGTCTGTAAGTTTAAGTCGGCTCATTTTATGCCTTAGTTAGATATTCATTGTGCTGATAGGACGTTAGTTCGTCTAAATTTGGCACAAGTCTTGGCGCAAAGCATGGGATGTCTAATTAGCAGGTATGTATAGAAGTGTCTTACCGAGCCGGGGGTAGCCCGGCAGCTAGTCACTTTCTTTTGCTTCTGCAAAAAGAAAGTAACCAAAGAAAAGCAGCCCCGAATCCCGCGCCCCTTCGGGGTTCCCAACATTTCGAAAAAGCGTCGGGCCACGAAAACAACTCGGCTGGCGGAGACGGTTTGTATTTCAATTGAAACGTCATCGCGCCAACCTCAAACAATTTTCGTGGAAACCCCCGACCCTTTTCCAAAATGTTGGCGCGGCAACACGGGAATTCTCGGTTGCGAAGGGCTGCGCAAAGGGCGATTACTAAAAAATTACACTTAATAGAAAGGCTCCCTGTTCCCGCGAAGGCGGGAACCAGATCCCGTCATCGGAACGACGACCTCAAAAGCAGGCCTGCCCCGTGAGAGTCGCCGAGCAACGCAGAAGTGACAGGGGCTTTCTGCGAGGACGGTTTGAGTTTTGCGACACGATCTTCCGTTCTATCACAAACCGTTTTCGCAAAGCGAGTTCCGCATCGGCCTGTCGCTTCGAGTAGCGCAGGGAACCCCGCGTTTTTTGCGGGGCGATGAGCCCGGGTCGCCTTTTCTTTGGTTCCTTTCTTTTGGCGAAGCAAAAGAGAGGACCTAGCTGCCGGGCTACCCCCGGCCTAGTAAAGCAATCACGGTCGTTGAATGTGCATGCACGTTAAGTGCAGTAATATGCTGCGGCAATCAGCCCTTTGGCGCCACCATCTGCTGTAATTCGCCTGACTGATACATCTCGCGCAAAATATCCGCGCCACCAACGAATTCGCCGTTTACGTAGAGCTGTGGAATGGTCGGCCAGTTGGCGTATGCCTTGATGCCTTGGCGAATTTCTTCGTCTTGCAACACGTCGACGGTGAAGGGTTTGTCGATGCCGCTGGCT
>Ga0123337_10004258_pt1 | contig 14708 bp, 12 predicted proteins | sample frozenSSSSmetaG_FD_89792 | JGI IMG/M metagenome (GOLD analysis project Ga0123337, IMG submission 89792) | Glacier valley bacterial and archeal communities from Borup Fiord, Nunavut, Canada, to study Microbial Dark Matter (Phase II) -... | ecosystem: Environmental > Aquatic > Freshwater > Ice >... | reverse complement strand
GTGCGGCGGGCGCCTTCAAGGTCGCTGCGCGCTTTGTCCCGCAGTGACAGCGTTTCGCGGATGCGGTTTTGCGTGGAAAATCCGGCAAACAGCGGCACATTGACCAGCAGGCCGACGTTGCTGGTATTGACGCGGGAGGACACGCCGCTCTGTGCGAAGTTCGACGGGTTGCGGGTCACGTTGTAGCTGGCCGTCAGGTCCAGCGTGGGCTTGTGGCCGGCTTCGGCCTTGTTGACTTCCAGCTCGGCAATGTCGAGCCCGCCCTGCGCCAGCCGGATGCTGGGGTGCACGCCTTCCGAGCGCTGCACCCAGGCATTGACATCGGCCGGCACCACGGGCGGCAAATTCACCGGGGTCAGCAGGCTTTTGGGCTGGGATTCGGTGATGCCGACCAGCTGGTCGAGTGCGATTTTTTTGACGCGCAGGTCGTTGTCGGCCGCTATTTCCTGGGCCCTCACCAGGTCAAACCGGGCCTGTGCTTCGCGGGAATCGGTGATCGTGGAGGTGCCGACCTCAAAGTTTCGCTTGGCAAAAGCCAGTTGCTCATCGACCGCCGATTTCTGGGCCTGCACAAAGGTCAGGGTGTCCTGCGCGGCCAGCACGTCGAAGTAGGCTTGGGCTGTGCGCACGATCAGGTCTTGTTCGGCGGCTTCGAGCTGGGCTTTGGCCAGGTCCACCTGCTTCAGGCCTTGCGCATAGCTAGCCCAGTTGGCGGGCCGGTACAGCGGCTGCGAGGCGCTGAGCGTGGCGTTTTGCGAGTTGTAGCTGCGGTCAATGACCGGGTTGGTGTTTTCAAAACCGGTGCGCGACACGCCGGCTGCCAGCCCGGCCGTGGGCAGGATGCCGGCCTTGGCCTGCTCGGCCCGGGCCAGGTTGGCGTCGTATTGCAGCCGGGCGGACTGGTAGGTGGCATCAAATGCCTGGGCCGACTGATACAGCTCCACCAGACTCTGGGCCTGCGCCGTGGGGGCCAGCACCATCAGCGCCGAGGCGATGGCCAGCGACAGGGGTAAGCAGGACAGTCGGTGCATGGGCAGTTTTTGGGGGGTGGTCATGGGGGTCCTGGAGGAGTTAACGAATCAGCAAACTAACGAATCCGCCACTGAAAATCAAGCGGTCACGTCAAGCACAAATCAATAAAGCGGAACAGACGGGTCTATCTGCTGCGACCAGGCGTTGATGCCGCCTTGCAGGTTGACGATTTCGGCAAAGCCGTTTTGCGTCAGGTAATTGGCCACCTGCAGGCTGCGCATGCCGTGGTGGCACAGGCAGGCGATGGGCTGGTCGGTGCCCAGGGTGTCCTTGAGTTCGGCCAGGCGCGCGGGAACGTCGCGCATGGGGATGTGCACCAGTCTGAAACCGTCTTCCTTCACAGATGCCGTCTGCAACTCCCAGGGCTCGCGTACGTCGAGCACCACGGGCAAGGCTTCGCCTGTTTCGGAACGGGCGTTGTCACGCCAGGCGGTGAAATGGGAGGGGCTTAGTTGGGGAGTCATCAGCGCATGCTTTCAGGGCTTGAATTTAAAACAAGGATGTTCAGAAGACGAATTTCGAGGGCTCGGGAAAATTGAGCAGGCGCGGCGCCACGGTGTCCCAGGCCTCGGTGGTGCGCCAGGCGTCCTTACCCACGCGCGTGACCAGCGTGGCGCGCATCATGGGCTCAAAGCCGACGATGGCGCTCAGGCGACCGCCGACTTTCAGCAGCGCCAGCAGCGAGGCGGGCACTTCGGCGACCGAGCCGCTCAGCACGATCACGTCAAACGGGCCGCTCAGCGGGTTGCTGCCCGATGCGGCCCTGGCCAGGTCGGCGGCGCCGTCGCCGGTGCGCACTTCGCAGTTGTAGATGCCGGCTTTTTGCAGGTTGCCACGGGCGGTTTGCGCCAGCGCCGCGTCAATCTCCAGCGTGATGACCTGCTGCGCACGGTGCGCCAGCAGCGCGGCCATGTAGCCGGAACCAGTACCGATTTCCAGCACTTTTTCGTGCTTTTGCACGGCCAGGTCCTGCAGGATGCGGGCTTCCACCTTGGGCGCCAGCATGCACTGGCTGGGGTTTTGCTGCGGCGGCAGCGGAATTTCCATGTCGGCAAACGCCAGCGCCTTGCAGGCGGGCGGCACAAAGTCCTCGCGCCTGACCACGGCGAGCAGGGCAAGGACCTGGCTGTCCAGCACTTCCCAGGGGCGGATTTGCTGCTCAATCATGTTGAATCGGGCTTGTTCGTAGTTCATGGCGGATCTGGTTGGTGGGGGAAAGAAGTGGGCAAAGGCGAAGTTTTTGATTTTAGACGGGGCGCGGCGCGCCATCCTGACCTGCGTCATGGCTTGCGGCTGGCGCCTTGGGGCCGAACTTGCGCTTGAACCACCGGGCCAGGTCGTCCATGTAGCAGTAGGTGACCGGCACCACGACCAGCGTCAGCAGCGAGGACGTGATGACGCCGCCAATCACCGCCTGGCCCATGGGGGCGCGCTGCTCGGAGCCCTCGGTCAGCGCAAAGGCCAGGGGCACCATGCCGAAAATCATCGCCAGCGTGGTCATCAGGATCGGGCGCAACCTGACCTTGGCCGCTTCCAGCAGGGCGTCGCTGCGCTCCATTCCCTGCGCCCGCATGCGGATGGCAAAGTCGACCAGCAAAATCGCGTTCTTGGTGACCAGGCCCATCAGCATCACCACGCCGATGACGGAAAACATCGACAGCGTGGAGCGAAACAGCAGCAGCGCCAGCACCACGCCAATCAGCGTCAGCGGCAGCGAGGTCATCAGCGCCAGCGGCTGCAAAAAGCTCTTGAACTGGCTTGCCAGGATCATGTAGATGAACAGCACGGCCATCACCAGCGCCGAGATGGCGTAGCCAAACGATTCGGCCATGTTCTTGGTGGAGCCGCTGAACGCGTAGCGGTAGCCGGGCGGAAAGGGGATGGCGTCAAGCGCGGCCTTGATGTCGGCGGACACTTCGCCGGCCGAGCGGTTCTGCACGTTGGCATTGATGGCGACTTCGCGGGCGAGGTTGCGCCGGTTGATCTGGTTGGCGCCCGTGGCTTCCTTCACGCTGGCGACCTGGCTGAGCCGCACGGTGCGCGCCGAGCCGTCGGGGTTGTTACCCAGCGTGCTGTTCATGAAGGGCAGGCCGGCCAGGTCCTGCAGGGTGTTGCGCGCGGCGGGCGCGAGCCGCACGTTGACGTCGTAGGTCTGGTCGTCAGGGGCGCGCCAGTTGCCCACGGTTTGCCCGGCCACCAGCGTGCGCAGCGAGGCGGCAATTTGCGCCACCGACAGCCCCAGGTCCGACGCCGCTTCGCGCCGCACCGCCACTTCGATCACCGGCTTGTCGGCCTTGGCGCTCGAGTCCAGATCCACCAGCCCGGCAATCGGCCGGATCTTGTCGGTGACCAGGCGGCTCAGGCGTTCCAGTTCCTTGAGGTCCGGCCCCTGCAGCGAAAACTCGACCTGCTTGTTGCCGCCCACCGCGTCGAGCAGGCCGACATGGGTCACCGTGATGCCGGCAACCTGCTGCAGCCGCTGGCGCAGCACGCCAGACATCTCGTCGACGCTGCGCGTGCGCGCCTTGCGGTCCACCAGCCGCACATACACGCTGGCGTACATCTTGCCCTGGGCGTTGCCGGTGTTGAGCGTGGCCAGGGTGTATTTCACTTCGGGGAACTCGCGCACAATCGCCTCGACCTGGCGCGCCTTGGCTTCGGTCGCTTCGAGCGAGGAGCCCACGGGCGTATAAAAGTTGAGCGAGGTTTCCGAGAAATCAGCCTTGGGCACAAACTCGGTGCCCAGCAGCGGCACCATGAAAATGCTGCCGACAAAAATCACCAGCGCCAGGCCCAGCGTAGCCAGCTTGTGCACCAGCGCCCAGCGCAGGATGCCCTGGTAGCGCTCGCTCAGCGCGTCGGTGGCGCGCTCAAACCAGGCCGTCACGCGGCCAATGGTTTTGTCATAAAAACTCACGGGCCGGTGGTGCTGGCCATGCGCTTCAATCGACGGGTCATGCCAGATGCTCGACAGCATCGGGTCCAGCGTGAAGCTGACGAACATCGAGATCAGCACGGCCGCCACGATGGTGATGCCGAACTCGTGGAAAAACTTGCCGATGATGCCGCCCATGAAGCCAATCGGCAAGAACACCGCGACGATGGAAAAGGTGGTGGCCAGCACGGCCAGGCCGATTTCCCGCGTGCCGTCGAGTGAGGCCTGGTAGGGTGTCTTGCCCATCTGTACATGGCGCACGATGTTCTCGCGCACCACGATGGCGTCGTCAATCAGCAGGCCCACGCACAGGCTCAGCGCCATCAGCGTGATCATGTTGATGGTGAAGCCGAACAGGTTCATGAACAAAAACGTGCCGATGATGGAAATCGGCAGCGTCAGCCCGGTGATCACCGTGGAGCGCCAGGAGTTCAGGAACAAAAACACGATCAGCACCGTCAGCAGCGCGCCTTCGATCAGGGTGCGGCGCACGTTTTCGACGGCCACGCGAATCGGCCGCGAGCCGTCGGTGATCAGTTCCAGCCGCGCGCCCGGCGGCAGTTGCGGCTGCAGCTCGGCGATGGCTTTGTTCAGCCCATCGACCACGCCAATGGTGTTTTCGTCCTGGGCTTTTTGCACGCTCAGCAGCAGCGTGCGCTGGCCGTTATAGAGCGCCAGGCTGTCGATCTCCTGCGCGCCGTCGGCCACGCGGGCGACCTGACCCACGGTGATGGGCACGTCGGCCTTGCGCGCCACGATGATGTCGCCAAAGTCCTCGGGCCGCTGCATGCGCGCATCAATCTTGACCACGCGCTCCTGCGCCAGCGAGCGGATCGCGCCCACCGGCAGGTCCTGGTTTTCGCTGCGCACGGCAGTGACCACCTGGTCGGCCGTGATGCCCAGTGATTCCATGGCCTGCGGATTGAGGTAGATGTTGATCTCGCGGCGGGTGGCGCCCACCAAGGTCACGGAGCCGGCGCCGCGCACGTTTTCAAGCCGCTTTTTCAGCACCTGGTCAGCCCAGTTGGTCAGCTCGATTTGTGACATGGTCTTGCCCTTGGCGGGATCAGGCAATACAGCTACCGACCAGATGGCCCGGCTGGCCGGGTCAAAGCGCAACACGCGGGGTTCCTTCACCTCGTCGCGCAGCGCGGGCCGTATCGCTGCGATTTTCTCGCGCACGTCTTCTGCGGCCTTGCGCCCGTCCACGTAGAGCTGGAACTCGATGACGACGACAGACTGGCCCTCAAAGCTGCGCGAGCTCAGGGTGTTGACGCCGGCAATCGAGTTGACGCCCTCCTCGATCTTCTTGGTGACTTCGCTCTCAACGATTTCGGGCGATGCGCCGGGGTAGTCGGCCGTGACCACGACCACCGGAAAGTCGATATTCGGAAACTGGTCCACCTGCATGCGCTGGTAGGAAAACAGCCCGAGCACCACGATGGCCAGCATGACCATGGTGGCAAACACCGGATTCTTCAGACTGACCTGGGTGAACCACATGCGCGCTGCGCCTCAGGGTGCCGACGCGGCGCGGGTCGGTGCGGCGTCCATGGCCGTGAAGCGGACCGGCGTTCCTTCAAGCAGCGGGCCAACCTGGCCGCGCAGCACCAGCGCGCCTTCGGCCATGCCCGTGACGGCCACCAGCGCTTCGCTGCCGGCAGTGCCGCGGGCGCCGAGTTCCACCGTGCGGTGCACGACTTGCCCGTTTTCAACCGCCTGCACATAGGGCGCCGGCTTGTCGGTGCGCACACTGCTGACCGGTACGGCCAGCAGCGCGGCCTGGGCCGTTCCCAGCGTGCCTTGCGCAAACAGACCCTGGCGCAAGGGCAGGGCGGCGCCGCCTGGGTTGTCCAGGCTCAGGTACACCAGCACGCTGCGGCTGCCGGCCTGCGCGCTGGGGTTGATGCGCGCAACCTTGGCCTTCACGGTGTTCGGGCTGCCCTCGATCTGAAGTTCTGCGCTTTGGCCCACGCGCACGTCCATCGACTCCTGTGCGCCCAGGCTGGCTTCGAGTTCCAGCTGGCGCAAATCCACCACTTCGACAATCTTGGCGTCAATGCCCACGCGCTCGCCGGGCTGCGCCAGGCGCTGCGCCACCTGGCCGTCAATCGGCGACTTCAGCACCGTGTCGTCCAGCGATTTGGCGGCAATGGCAGTTGCCGCCTGCGCCGCCCGGTAAGTGGCCTGCGCTGCATTGAGGTTGGCCAGCGAGGTGTCCAGCGCGGTTATGGAGATAAAGCCCTGGTCCACCAAGGCTTTGTTGTTGTCAAACTGGCGCTGCGCGACGTCGGCCTGCGCCTTGGCTGATTCCGCCTGCTGGCGGGCCTGCTGCACGCGCGACTGGAGTTCACTGGCGTCAATGCGCGCGATCACCTGGCCCGCCTTGACGAAATCACCTTCGCGCACGGTCAGGCCCTGCAGTTCGCCGGCCACGCGGGCCTTCACCATGGCGGAATTGACGGCCTTGAGCGAACCCGATACCGCCAGGCCTTGGGCCAGCGCGCGGGTTTCGGCCTTGACCACATCGGTGGCGGCCAGTTCCACGCCCTGGTTTTTGGCGGTGCTTGTGGCCACCAGCGCCTGCTGCTGGGCCTTGCGGGCCGACAGTGTGCGCAGCACGCCGCCCACGATGAGCAGCACGACGAGCAGGACCACGGCCCATGGGATCCAGCGTTTCATGCCTTGGCTTTCGGGTGGCTTGGCGCGGCATCGACGGGCGGCGCGCTCCAGCCGTACAACAGGGTGCTCAGCTGCGCCGCGATGAATTTTTTGGGGTCTAGCTCGATCTGGGCAGGAACGCAGGCGCCCATGCAATGCTGGGCCATGATCAGGAAAGTCATGGGCGCCAGCACGCTGTAGACGGCGTAGTCGAGGTCCAGTGTGCGGAATTCGCCGCGCGCCATGCCGCGCTCCAGCACCCGGCGAATCAGCGCGTGGCCAGGCAGAACCACTTCCTGCTGATAAAAGGCGACCAGTTCAGGGAAGTTTTTGGCTTCGCTCACCATCAGCTTGTTGATGCCCGACGCCCGGGTGGCGCCCACACGGTCCCACCAGGCGTTCAGGCAGCAGTCCAGCATGTCGGCCGTGCTGCCTTCAAAGGATTCAAACTGCGCGTTCCATTCCTTGAGGTGGCCGGAAATGTTTTCACACACCACGGCCTTGAACAGTTCTTCCTTGCTCTGGAAGTAAAGAAACAGCGTGCCCTTGGACACGCCAGCGCGCGCGGCGACTTCTTCCACGCGGGTGGCGGCAAAGCCTTTTTCAACGAACAGGTCGAGCGCGGCATCGAGCAGTTCGCCCGGACGCGCTTCTTTGCGGCGCTCGCGCTTGGCGGCGCTGGCCTGGTGTTGATCGCAATGGGGTTTGGCGTTGGGCATGGTTACTGACTGGCTGGTTAGTAATGTAGCCGCTTGCATTCCGGGCGTCAACGAGGGTCGGCAAAGCCCACCGCTGGCGGCCAGCCTGTGCGTTGCTCAAACGCTAATAAAGCGGGCAACCATGATCGCCAGCCACTCGCGCAGCACCTGCTGCGAGGCCAGCAGGCCGCGCGCAGAGGGCAGCCATTGCAGCACGGCGCTCTCAATCGGCCGCACAAAGCCCATGGGCGCGGGCGTGACCTGCAGGCCGGCCCGCTCAAACAGCGCGACCGCGCGCGGCATGTGCCAGGCGTCAGTCACCAGCGCGATGCGCTGCACGCCACCCCGCTGCAGCAGCGGCGCCAGCAGGCGCGCGTTGCCGGCCGTGTCCTGCGACTGCGCTTCCAGCCAGCGCAGCGTCACGCCGTACTCCTGCTGCGCCACGCGCGCGGCCACTTCGGCCTCGGACGCGGCCTGCGCGCCTTGCGCCGCCCAGCCCACACCGCCCGAAAAAGCCACAGGCAAGCCCGATTGCTGCGCCAGCCGCAGGCCATAGCGCAGCCGGGCTGCGGTGTGCGGGCCGGGCTGCGCCTGGCCGTATTCAGGCGCATCTGGCAGCAAACCACCACCGAGCACGACGATGGCCTGCACCTGGCGGGTCTTGAGCTGGGCGATGGATGCCGGCTCAAACTGCGGCAGTGCATGGCGCGCCAGCCATACCGCTGTGCCGTGGCAACTCAGCAGCGCCAGCGCAGCCAGCGAGAGCGCGGTCAGCGCCAGGCCGCCGCGCCTTTTGCCGGCGGCCAGCAGCAGCCCCAGCGCCGCCAGCAGCAGCGGCGCCAGTGGCGGCAGGGCCAGGCTGGTCAGAAGGGGTTTGAGGGCGGCAAGATCCATCAATTGCTATAAAAATAATAGCTGTTGGTGCCCGCTGAATATGCGCTAGAGGCCTGAGTGATCAATAAAATGCCTGCAGACCGGTCTGCGCCCGTCCCAGGATCAAGGCATGCACGTCATGCGTGCCTTCGTAGGTGTTGACGGTTTCCAGGTTGATCATGTGGCGGATCACATGGTATTCGTCATGGATGCCGTTGCCGCCGTGCATGTCGCGCGCCATGCGGGCAATGTCGAGCGACTTGCCGCAGGAATTGCGCTTGATCAGCGAGATCATCTCGGGCACAGCGCGGTCTTCGTCCATCAGGCGACCGACGCGCAGGCAGGCCTGCAGGCCGAGCGTGATTTCGGTCTGCATGTCGGCCAGTTTCTTCTGGATAAGCTGGGTTTGCGCCAGCGGGCGGCCAAACTGCACGCGGTCCAGCGTGTACTGGCGGGCACGGAACCAGCAGTCTTCCGCTGCGCCCAGCGCGCCCCAGGCAATGCCGTAGCGTGCCTTGTTCAGGCAGCCGAACGGACCCTTCAGGCCCGACACATTGGGCAGCAGGTTTTCCGCTGGAACAAACACGCCGTCCATCACGATCTCGCCGGTGATGCTGGCGCGCAAGCTCATCTTGCCTTCGATCTTGGGTGCGCTCAGGCCCTTCATGCCTTTTTCGAGCACGAAGCCGCGAATCGCTTCCTGGCCGCCGACCTGGCCGTCTTCGTCTTCGAGCTTGGCCCAGACCACGAACACATCGGCGATCGGGCTGTTGGTGATCCACATCTTGGCGCCGTTCATGATGAAGCCGCCGTCGACCGGCTTGGCGCGCGTCAGCATGCTGGCCGGGTCCGAGCCGTGGTTGGGTTCGGTCAGGCCGAAGCAGCCGACCCATTCGCCGGTCGCCAGTTTGGGCAGGTACTTCTGCTTTTGCGCTTCGTTGCCGTAGGCGTTGATCGGGTGCATGACCAGCGACGACTGCACGCTGATGGCGCTGCGGTAGCCGCTGTCGACGCGCTCGACTTCGCGCGCCACCAGGCCGTAGCTCACGTAGTTGAGGCCGGCGCAGCCGTAGCCTTCAATGGTCGAGCCCAGAAAGCCCATGGCGCCGGCTTCGTTCATGATCTCGCGGTCGAACTTTTCATGGCGCGCGGCCATCAGCACGCGCGGCTGGAGCTTTTCCTGGCAGAAGGCATTGGCCGCCTCCTGAACCGCGCGCTCGTCGTCGGTGAGCTGCTCGGACAGAAAAAACGGGTCTTCCCAGTTGAATTTGGTTTTCATGGTGCTGTTCCTTAGGGGGCTTGAAGGGTTGGCGAAGTGTAGGGCTTGCTTGTCTCGTGCCCGTATTGTTGGGCCGGCATAAATACTTGTCCAATATCAATTATTGATTCAACGATACATTATTTGTATTCATGGAATTCCGACACCTGCGCTACTTCCTGGTCCTGGCTGAAGAGCTGCACTTTGGCCGGGCCGCGCGCCGGCTGTCCATGTCGCAGCCGCCGCTGTCGCTGAACATCCAGCAACTCGAGGCGTCGATCGGCGCCCGGCTGTTCACGCGCAGCAGCAAGCAGGTCGCGCTGACGGCCGCCGGGCTGGCCTTTGTGCCCGCCGCCCGCGCGCTGCTGGACCAGGCGGCAGAGGCCGCCAGCCACGCCCGCGACGTGGGCCAGGGCATGGCCGGCAGCCTGACCATCGGGTTTTCCGGCACCATGCTTTACAGCGGCTTGCCCAAGATTTTGGAGCGCTTCCAGGCGCGGCATCCCTTGCTGCGGCTGATGCTGAAAGAACTTAGTTCGAGCGAACAACTGATAGAGCTGAGCCACGAACGGCTCGACATCGGCTTTGTCCACACCACGCGCGTGCCGCCCGAGCTGTCGCAAATCCTGGTCGCCCGCCAGGCCTTCATGGCCTGCCTGCCCACTGGCCACGCGCTGGCCGGCCAGCCTTCGCTGTCGCTGGGGGCCTTGCAGGGCGAGCCGTTTGCGGTGGTGTCGCGCACCGTGTCGCCCGACTACCACGAGCGCATCCTGGCGATGTGCCTGGAGGCCGGTTTCTACCCCGAAATCCGCTACGAGCTGCGGCACTGGCTCAGCGTGGTGTCGCTGGTGTCCCAGGGCATGGGCGTGGCGCTGGTGCCGGCGGCGCTGCAGCAGTCGGCCATGGCGGGCACCGCTTTTGTGCCGCTGGACACCGCCAGCACGCCTTACGACACCTACTGCCTCTGGAAAACCGCCCGCGACAACCCGGCGCTGGCGGCCTTTGTACAGGCGGTGCAGGCGGCTTCAGCCAAGGCCGCATGAATGCGTGTGGCATCGAAAAACGCTACAGTAAAACGATGAATACCTTGCAAACCATTACCCTGGGCGGCGGCTGCTTCTGGTGCACCGAAGCAGTTTTTGTCAACGTGCGCGGCATCATTGATGTGGAGTCGGGCTACAGCAACGGCCAGGCCACCCGGCCCAGCTACGAGGATGTCTGCACCGGCCGCACCGGCTGCAACGAAGTCGTCCAGCTGACGTTTGACCCGGCCGAGATCACGCTGCGTGAGATCCTCGAAATCTTCTTCGTCATCCACGACCCGACCACACTGAATCGCCAGGGCAACGACGCCGGCACCCAGTACCGCAGCGGCATTTATGTCTCCAGCCCCGAGCAGGACGCCGTGGCCAGGGAAGTCATCACCGAGATGAGCGCCAGCGGCGTCTACAGCCACCCCATCGTCACCGAGGTGGTGCCGCTGAGCCACTACTGGCCGGCCGAGGACTACCACCAGGACTTCTTCGCGCGCAACCCGAACCAGGGCTACTGCATGGCCGTGGCCGCACCCAAGGTGGCCAAGTTCCGCAAGACCTTTGCGCGGCTGCAGAAAGACTGAGGGGCAGGGCGCGTGGCCGCCTACCGCCATAGCCAGGGTGGTGGTCACCTGGCTGCAAGTTGCTATACAAATAATAGCTAATAAGGCTCGCTGAATGGGCGCTGAAGGGCTATTTTCTATAAAAATTGAAGCGGGCCCGGTCTATCGGGCTGACCCCCGGCCAAGACCCGTACCCATCGGTCAAACCCGCCGCTGGGCAAAATAAAACCACTCCTGGCCCATCTCTGCGCCCGGGTTGGGAAACACCACAAAGCCGTCCGCCGGGGCTGCGACTGCCTCACCGTTGTGTCGCACGCCAATCACTTCACCGGCTCCCACCGCGTCAAAGCTGCGCCATTCGCGGCTGAAGCGGTCGTCTGCATGCGCGCGGTCGGTAACGTCGACCAGACGCAGGATATCGCGGCCGGCCTGCACCGGCGCCAGCGGCACCGCGCAGATGCCGAGCAGCGCCAGCGTCTGCAAGATCGCATGGCGGGCCACATCCACGGCCTGCGGGTCGTCGTGCTGGCCGCATTCGAGCGTGACGCCGTAACCGCCGCGTGCGCGCATGTATTCGGTGGTGCCGACGCCGTAGTTGGGGTTGGTCACCAGGGTCTGCGCCCGGGCCTGGCCCTGGGCCTCAGGCGCGGCGGCGCGCCGCTGCACGCCGCGCGCGTAGGTGTCCAGCCAGCCTTCCACGATGCGGTGCGGCCCGGTGTGCAGGGCCAGCAGCATTTCTTCTTCAGCGCGGGCGAACGGCTCCAGCGCGCCCCGGTTGTTGTGCGGGCCGACCATCACAAAAGGTGCGCCGCCAGTGTGGAAGGAATGCAGGTCCAGCAGGGCGTCATGCGACTCCAGCAGCGGGCACAGCAGGTTGGCAATGCGGTCTTCAAAATCCTGCGGAATCGCGCTGGGCGCCATGTTGCGGTTGAGGTTGCGCTCGCCGGTGCGCTGCTGGTGCTGATAGGCCAGCGGGTTGGTAACGGGCACCAGAGTGACGGTGCCGCGCTCTATGGCAAGAGCGCCGCTGTCAAGTTCTTCCATCAGTTGCGTGATGGCGCGTGTGCCGCAGGTTTCGTTGCCATGCACGGCGCCCAGCACCAGCAAGCGTGGGCCGGGTGCCAGGCCGTGGTAGGTCAGGGTGCGGAGTTGGCTGGGCCGTTCCGGGTGGACTGCAGGGATGCTGACGATTTTTTGATTCATGGTGACCCGGGTTATACAGCGGTGCGCGCCGCCTGACCGGATGCCACCGCTTCGGCCTTGTCAGGCGCGCTGCTCGAACTCCCTGTCCCTGGCCCCGACAACGCCAGCCGTCAGGTCGGCCAGTTCGCGCGTCAGCAGCTTGAGAATGTCCTCCATGGTGACTATGCCCACCAGCCGGCCTGCGTCATCGACAACCACGAGGCGGCGCAAACGGTTGGTGCGCATCAGTTGCACGGCGTCCATGGCGTCCATTTCGGGGCTTGCCACGGCCAGATCGGTTGACATGATGTCTCCGGCCGTAAACAGCTCCGGGTCCAGCCCCTCGGCCATCAGCGCCAGCACCAGGTCCCGGTCAGTCACGATGCCGACCGGGCGGGTTTTTTCCAGCGCATCGACAACGACGAGTGCGCCAACGTGGTGCTTTCGCATCAGCTTGGCGGCAGCCAGTGCGGTGGTTTCGGGTTCTGCCACGGCCACCGTGGCGGTTGCAAAGTCTTTCAGGCGGGTAGGCATGCAAACACTCCTTGCTGTGATCGTCAGGCCAATGGATCCATTGGCAAAAGCTGGCGATGGTTATCTATCGATCAGCCACGCGCCAACTTTAAGAGCGGCTGCGTTTCCTGATTTGATTTGGCGCAAGCCACATGGCCAGGGTCGGCTGCGCCGCATGCGCATGCCGGGCTGTTCCGTCACGAAGCTGTTCATTCACCTTTGCCTGTCGCCATCAGTTGTTTTGCATTCCCTTTGCCAGTTGTGTCATGTTGTGCCGCATCATCTGAAGATAGGTGGCACCGGGCTTGTCTGCGGCTGACAGGGCGTCGGAATACAGGGCGGCACCCACCGTCACACCGGTGTCCTTGGCCAGCTGGGCCAGCAGCCTGGGGTTGCTCATGTTTTCCACGAACACGGCCCGGATCTTTTCGCGCTGGATCTGGCGTATCAGCTCGGCCACCTCTCTGGCGCTCGGTTCGGCGTCGGTGGACACGCCCTGGGGCGCCAGAAACCTGATCTGGTACTGCGCGGCCAGGTAGCCAAACGCATCGTGCGAGGTGATGACCTTGCGCTTGTCCGCCGCAATCACCGCGAACTGCGCTTTGGCCCAGGCGTCCAGCGTCTGCAGCTCCTTGACATAGGCGCTGGCGTTGGCCTGGTAGATGGCAGCGCCTGCGGGGTCAACCTTGGCCAGGGCGGCGGCGATGTTGCGTGCGTACAGCACGACGTTGTTGGGGTTTTGCCAGGCGTGCGGGTCGGCCTCGTCATGCTGATGGCCTTTGCCCTCGTGGCCTTTTTCTTCGGCCATCAAGAGCGGCTTCACGCCTTTCGATGCCACCACTGTTTCGCCCTTGTAGCCGGCCGATTTGGCCAGCTTTTGCGCCCAGGGCTCAAAGCCCAGGCCGTTGATGACCAGCAGCCGGCTTTGCACAATGGCTTTGGCATCGGCCGGTTTGGGGGTGAACGCATGGGTGTCCCGGTCAGGCCCGACCAGCGTGGAGACGCTGACGCGGTCGCCGCCGACCACGCGCACCAGGTCGCCCAGAATGCTGAAGCTGGCCACGACCGGGATCGTCTCGGCGGCAAAGCTGGCGCCCGACAGCAGGGCGGCGCAGGCAAGGCCGGCCAGCAGGAGTTTGCGAACGACACGGTGCATGGCGTGACCTTTCAAAAAAGAAAAAAATGAACGGGGAGGTGGGGGATTCATGCCACCCGGTGCCGGCTGGCCCGCACGCGCGGCAGCCAGCCGCCCGGCGCCACCAGCAGCGACATGAAGTACAGCGCCCCGGCGCAGCCAATGATGGTCGGGCCCGAAGGCGTGTCGAGGTGGTAGGACAGCAGCAGCCCGGTGCTGCTGGCCAGCATGGCCTGCACGCTGGCGTTGACCAGTTGGGCGGGCAGCGTGTCGTGCCAGAGCCGGCTTGACACGGCGGGCAGCATCATCAGCCCGACCGCCATCAGCGTGCCCAGCGTCTGGAAACCGGCCACCAGGTTGATCACGACCAGCATCAGGAAGCCCTGCTGCCAGAGCCAGCCGCGCCGCCCGGCCGCAGCCAGGAAAACCGGGTCAAAGCTCTCCAGCACCAGGCCCCGGTACATCGCGGCCAGCAGCAGCACGCTGACCGAGGCCACGCCGGCCACCATCAGCAGGCCCTGCCGATCCACGCCCAGCGCGCTGCCAAACAGGATGTGCAGCAGGTCGAGCTGGGTGCCGTGGCCAGAAATCAGCGTCACGCCCAGCGCCAGCGCCACCAGGTAAATCGCAGCCAGGCTGGCGTCTTCCTTGAGCGTGGTGACGCGCGTGACCAGCCCGGCGATGGCGGCCACCAGCATGCCGGCCGCCACGCCGCCCAGCGCCATCGCGGTGAGCGACAGGCCGCTCAGCATGAAGCCCATCGCCACGCCAGGCAGCACCGCGTGGCTGAGCGCGTCGCCCAGCAAGCTCATGCGCCGCAGCGT
>Ga0123337_10004252_pt1 | contig 14713 bp, 13 predicted proteins | sample frozenSSSSmetaG_FD_89792 | JGI IMG/M metagenome (GOLD analysis project Ga0123337, IMG submission 89792) | Glacier valley bacterial and archeal communities from Borup Fiord, Nunavut, Canada, to study Microbial Dark Matter (Phase II) -... | ecosystem: Environmental > Aquatic > Freshwater > Ice >... | reverse complement strand
CCAAAAGCAGTTGAACCTTATCGTCGGTTGCTCAAAAAGTTACAACTCAACAACAAAAACCAGCTGAAGTCTATTCTCATCAGTAGTAGTATCAGCGGCGAGGGAAAATCGAGTGTCTGTGTCTATTTAGCAAGTGTAGCAACAATGTTGTCTAAAAGAACACTGCTGATTGATGCTGATTTGAGTAATCCATTACAGCACTACTTTTTTAACTTGTCGGCTCAGCCTGGTTTGACTGATGTTGTATGTGAAGAAGGATCGCTGCTGTCTGTGGTACAACACACTGAGATCGAGGGTCTTGATGTATTGACATATGGCGGATTCCCCAATCGTCATGTCCAAGTTATAGAAGCGACGGCGATGAAAAAATTGATCGCGACTGCAATGACCCTTTATGATTTGGTAATTATTTGCACTTCTCCTTTAAATGAATACACGGATGCAATGACCTTAAGTGGTGAGACGGATGGAGTTGTGTTAGTTGTGCGCCCTGACTTTACGCCTAAAGCGATCGCACAGCAAATGATTGATGATTTACAACGCAGTGGTGCTTCGATTTTAGGAACAGTAGTGAATGTGACTCCTGACCCCATAAACCTCTTGCGTGCATCAAACAAAGAGGGTAAGCTCATGATGGAAGAAACGCCAAAACATGACATTAAAGCAAAGAAAGGCGATCACTTCCAACATACTGAGGGACAAAGGTTTTTCTAAACATATACAATATAGTATTTATACTATATTGTATAGACAATAAAATCTGGACAAATCAGTGATTTGATTATTAATCGGAAGAATATTCAATCATTCATACTTGATAAATCGTAATTCGTAATTAAAGCCAGTTACTAATACCTCTGCCAATTTACAGGCTGAAGCAAAAACCACGTACAGACGAGGGTAATTAAACCCAAAGATTAAGCAAATGCAAGAATTTTAAATTGTTAACATTCTTACGCAGATTTATTTCTCTACTTAAATCTATTAGCAACATAGACTCACTTTAGTTTGTCAAGAATGATGTACCCCAAACAATTACGCAGCATTATTCAAAGTGCTACAACTAGAGAATTACAATTTACTCCACATATCTCAGTAAAGTGTAAATTTAAGCGTTGTTTAGACATTATAGGTAGCTTACTAGGATTACTAGTTCTAGCCATTGTATTTGTACCTGTAGCGATCGCAATTAAAATTGATAGTCCCGGCCCTATTTTCTTCACTCAAGAACGCTATGGACTTCAAGGCTGCCCGTTTGTGATTCGCAAATTCCGTTCGATGGTGAGCAATGCAGAGCAATTAAAGTCTTTAGTTAACAATGAAGCTAACGGATTGATATTCAAAAACAAAAATGATTTCCGAGTAACCAAGGTGGGTCAGTTTTTGAGGCGTTCTAGTCTTGATGAACTACCTCAGTTTTGGAATGTTCTAGTAGGTGAAATGAGTTTGGTAGGAACACGTCCGCCCACACCCGATGAAGTTGTCTATTATACTAAACGCCACTGGCAACGTTTAAATGTCAAGCCTGGTTTAACTGGCGAATGGCAAATAAATGGTCGGTCTCAAGTCACAGATTTTGAACAAATAGTTGACTTAGACTTGCAATACCAAAGAAATTGGCACCGCTTATATGACTTATGGTTAATTAGCAAAACTTTTTATGTAATTTTTCACCGAATTGGCGCTTTCTAGAGTCACAACTAACAATTATGAGTTTGTAATTACTAATTCATATGGGTGCGGCTCTTTTAAAAAGACAAAGCTTAGGTTAGACAACTATTGGTAGTGAGGATGGAGTTATAGAACAACCAGGGTTAGCGCGTCTCAAACCCTCTTGACAAGCGGACTTGCCTGATCAGCAATCAGTGGTGGATCTTGGCTTTCGCCTTTCGGCGAAAGTCAGAAAGAGATAGTTGCGTAGCCACAATATCTCTGATACGGCTGGGCATTTTATTTTTTGGATCTCCCTTAAAAGCGCTATTTACGCCTCGGTGGAGTATATTTTAGTGGTAATGAAAGAGTTGTTTACTGAAAAGCCTGGGCGATCGCATTGCGGGCAGGTTTAGCTTGCAGGTTCTCATCGAAGGGAAGCGGACGCAGAAATTTCCAGAGATTTGGATTGTCTCTAAAGGTTTTTCCTGGCATCCAGTCGGGATGACGTATCCAGGTATGGCGATCGCTAATCCCCCATATCATCACAGGATCAACTTTAACCGCAAAGCACAAGTCTCGAATTAATTCTGGTTTTACCCCTCTACGCAAACCGTAGGTAGGGTTGTCAGTTTCATTTTCATTATCAGCGATAATTTCATTAGCAATATCCCAAGAATATCCCAAGACTTTAAAACGGGGCTATTGCGATAATGCCCCATGACTCCGGTAACATGGCGTTCGATCATCTCAAGAGTGGGGGGGTAGGGAACCCAGTCTGGTTTTGCTGTATGCCAGAAAAGGGTATGCCCGTGCAATTCCATATTATTCTTTTGGCAGAAATCAGCGATCGCATCTGCTGATTCAAAGGTAAATTTTCCTGGCTGTGGTTCAGTAGCGTTCCATTTTAATTCACCATTCGGTGTTGCGATCAAACATTCACGAGCAATCAAGTCAGCGTAATCCTTCTCTTTTTGCAAAGCGTCACCAGAAATTGCTGTACCATAACGCTTTCCTTTGGCGGCAGCTAATTGCCGAAGAGGAGAATTTGCATTTGTATCTGTATCAGCCATAGCAGCATTCATACTCTGGTCTTCTTTTTGCTTATCCTTTTGTAAAAACCCCATAGTCAATAAAGCAAGAAAGGGTTGTGTATCCTGCTCTTTTTAAGAATTTTCTCCGATAAGGCATTAATTATACTTACTTAATAAAATAGACACAAATTATTATATTACGATTAGATAATAAGTTTTGATACTTTTTGAGGTTTAGTTTTCTTTGTATGATACGAAGGTTTTGGCTTGATGAGCTAACAACCAGGAGACACGATGGAAGATATCCAAACTCCTGTACAGACGCGATTAATCGCGTCTCTCCAAACTCCAAACTATTTACTCAACCCGCTTAACTTCAAATCCCCGCAACCCTTCCGGTACTTCATACTCAACCACAACATCTTTAACCACAGCAGCAGGTGGGCCGGAGTGACACCAGCGAACCATTTCATTTACAACCTCTCGCGCGCCTTCAAAGACTGCCTCTACTCGACTATCGGCGAGATTCCGCACCCAACCGGTTAATCCCAACTGTCTAGCTGTATCCACAGTGGCGTAGCGATATCCCACTCCTTGGACTCGGCCAGAAATGAATACATGGGCGCGGATGATATTTGGCAGTGCTGTGGAATTCTGCATAAACTGGTCTAATCTTTACGATTTCACTTTAGCAATTTATTATGTTCTGCCCAGGTGGGGAACGCGAAATATATTTTGAGGGCTTAGCTTCCTTACTTCAGGATGGACAGAAACCAGATAGGGAAGCCTTGCTAGAGTTGATCCGTCGATTTGACCAGGAACCAGTAAAAAATTTACAGTGACAATTGCTCTTGTTCCTAGCAGTTATGGGTAAGGTAACAAGCCAATTTAGGTTCATCTAATCGTCGGAAGTGAATTACTTGTAATCCGACTTCTGGGTGGGGTTGGTAAGGGAGATCAATAGATTCCCACCATCTACTAAGCCAAAGCTCATGCCGAATACTCTCGGTTAAATTGTTGTAGCGGTAATAGCGATCGCGATTATCCCACTCTTGATCACATCCTTTCTGCTTGCCACCGATTATATTTCTGAACAGATCCCCTATTCTCATAATCTTCCTATTGAGTAGGCGAATCTCCTTATTGAGCGTCACTTTAGTAGTTTGTTTAATGCTTGTGGCGGAGAAATCTTCCAGCAGGTGTAGATAAAAATAAAATTATCCCAAACTTTATGAGTGTAGCAGAGTAGTGATAAAGTGTTTTTCACTACCTACTAACTGTTGTGAGTTTAATTAAACAGTAGTTAGCTTTTGAACTTGGGATTTTGAATTGCTTATGTCTAACCTGCCACCACTCAATATAGAAACAATTTGGGCAATTCTTGACGAGAAACTGGATGATGCCACAGTTAATCAATTGCTATGGCATTATTTAGGCTATAGCTTTGATTCCTCAATTGGACAATGGGACACTAGCCAAGTTGCACCAGAATGGCAGAATGAGTACCCACAACCACCAGATTTCATTGAATCTCGCCCCGCAACAGTCAAGTTGACTCGTTCCATTCCTGCGGAAAATAAACAAATGCTAAAAGAAAAACTGGGCTTCAAAGGGTACAAAATTGGTGAATTTGGGCCTCGGCAAACTCGCAGGGCAACGGCAGCAAATTGGTTGTTAAGTTATCTGCAACAAACTAGCGGCAAAAGTGAGTAATATACCGCAGGTATTTAAAAATAATCTCTTTTTTTAACCTAATATCTGTTATTTAATAAGTTAATAAAAAGCCATTAACTTATTTACTAGGGTTTCGCACCTTGATACAACAACATTCTCATCCTAGTAGTATTATCACCAAAAAATAAACTACGTTAATCCGTAAAGTAGTTAAAAAATAAATATTATAACCAGTCAAAATGACCAAAAAATAGTTATTTACTATAAAATGTTTATAAATTCATCCTGAAGATAGTGGCAGTGGTAATATAATTAGTTCTCTAGAGCGATTTGCAAATTCAATTGAGCATTAGAGAATATTCTTATCAAGCCTTAATATTACAAACACTTCTATGGCAAAGCCAATTGAATTTAATTTATTTGCACCTTACAACAAAGGAGCCGCATTAATTGGTTCTTTTTCTGATTGGCAAGAAATTCCAATGGAAAAAGGTGATGATGGTTATTTTCGTACAAGTGTTGAACTAGAAGACGGCGTTTATAAATATAAATTCCGCGTTCAGACTAATTCATGGTTTTTTGAACCAGAACAAACGGTTGATGTCACAGATCCTTATGCAACTGATATAGATGAGGAGAGTGGAAAAGATGATGGTGTTATCAAGGTCAAAGATGGCAAAAGGATTACCGATACTTATGTTTGGCAACATGATGATAAACCTTTACCTGCTGACCGGGAATTGGTAATTTATGAATTGCATGTCGGTGACTTTTCTGGTGGCGAAGAGGATCCTTATGCACGAGGCAAGTACAAACACGTCATTGAAAAGTTAGATTATTTGTGTGAACTCGGAATCAACGCTATTGAGTTGATGCCACTTAAAGAATATCCTGGTGATTATAGTTGGGGTTATAACCCCCGTCACTTTTTTGCAACAGAATCTAGTTATGGTTCTACTGCTGAGTTGAAAAAATTGATTGACGAGTGTCATGGCAGAGGCATTCGTATAATCATTGACGGGATTTATAACCACTCAGAAGCATCTGCTCCGTTAACACAAATTGACCATGATTATTGGTATCATCACGAACCTCGTGACCCTGATAATAACTGGGGACCTGAGTTTAATTATGAACATTATGACGAAAAATTAGAGATTCATCCAGCGCGGAAATTTATTGGTGATACAATCCGTTTCTGGATTCAGGAATATCATCTTGATGGTATTCGCTATGATGCAGCAAGGCAAATTGCTAACTACGATTTCATGTACTGGATTGTTGAAGAAGCCAAAAAAGCTGCTAGCATGAAGCTTTTTTATAACATTGCGGAACACATTCCTGAAAATACCACCATTACCAATCTAGATGGGCCAATGGATGCTTGCTGGCATGACAGTTTCTATCACTGCATTCTAGAACATATCTGCGGCGATACATTTGATTTAGAGCGTCTAAAAGATGTCATTGACTGCAAGCGCCAAGGTTTCTTGGGTACGACAAATGTAATAAATTATCTCACCAACCACGACCATAATCATGTCATGGTTGAATTGGGAAACCGTGAGATTTTTAACGAAGAAGCTTTTAGACGGGCTAAATTAGGAGTAGCCATTCTAATGACTGCTGTTGGCGTACCTTTGATTTGGATGGGAGAGGAATTTGGGGAGTATAAACCTAAACAACCTGAATCATCTAAAATTGATTGGACGCTGTTAGGTAATGATCTAAATCGTAGTTTATTTGATTCATACAAAGGCTTAACCAACCTGCGTAAAAATAATCATGCCCTCTACACAGAAAATATTGATTTTATCCACGAAAATCCAGAGGCAAAAGTATTAGCTTATACTCGTTGGAATGATGAAGGTTCTCGTGTAGTCGTAATCGCAAATTTCTCAGAAAACTTCCTAGCTGGCTATCATGTTCCTAACTTTGCTAGCCCTGGTACATGGCACGAGTGGACAGCCAATTATGATGTAGAAGCTGGTGATGATGGCATCATAATTGACTTGGGGCCATACGAAGCCAAAGTGTTTGTATGGCAGTAATGATATATACTAGCACTGACTCAGTAGTCTAATAGCAAAGAAATAAGGGGGAAAATTTTCTCCCTTTTTCAGTTATTATCTTACTCATATACAGTCTAGTGAGAAATTTGTCAAGTGCAAAACAGGCGATTTTAAAATTTGATGGGTTTGTGTTACAATCTTGAATTGAAATGCGGATATAAAATTGCCAGAGCATCGCCATGCACAACAAATTATTTAATAGTAATATCGACAACGATAACATTGAGAACGATCGCGTTTTGTTAACTCCCAATGAAGTCAAATCAAGATTACCTTTAACACAATTAGCCGAAGAAAGAGTTTTAGCATATAGAGAGGAAATAAAACATATCCTGGATTTTCACGATCGCCGAAAATTTATAGTAGTTGGCCCATGCTCAATCCACGATCCAAAAGCAGCGCTCGAATATTCTGAGAGGTTGAAAATCTTGGCCGAGCGAGTCCAGGATAACCTGCGACTAATTATGCGAGTGTACTTTGAAAAACCAAGAACAACCGTAGGCTGGAAAGGGTTAATTAACGATCCAGATATGGATGATTCTTTCCATGTAGAGAATGGTTTACTAATTGCACGGGATCTATTATTAAAAATTACAGAGTTGGGATTACCTGCTGGTACAGAAGCACTAGATCCAATCATCCCTCAATACATTAGTGAACTGATTACATGGTCTGCCATTGGAGCACGCACGACCGAATCACAAACTCACCGCGAAATGGCAAGTGGACTTTCGATGCCTGTGGGTTTTAAAAACGGTACTGATGGCAATATTCAAGTAGCTTTGAATGCCCTAGAATCAGCTGGAAACCCGCATAATTTTATAGGAATTAATCAAAACGGACAGGTTAGCGTCTTTCAAACTAAAGGTAATGCCTACGGTCACGTAATTTTAAGGGGTGGTAGTCAGCCAAACTTTGATCCAGCAAATGTTAAACTGGTAGAAGAGAAATTAAAACAGGCAAATTTACCACCGAGAATTGTGATTGACTGTAGCCACGGTAATACCAATAAAGATTACAAATTACAAGGTGCTGTCTTAGAAAATATTGTTCAGCAAATACTGGATGGCAACACATCAATAGTTGGCATGATGCTGGAATCGCAGTTGTATGAAGGTAGTCAACCAATTACTGGTAAACAAGAATTAAAATATGGTATTTCTGTAACTGATAAATGTATTGGCTGGGAAGAAACCGAAAAAATTATTTTGGCTGCTCACGAAAAGCTGAAATAAAGACCAAGAAGTAGGGACGCACAGCTGTTATACCAGGCAGGGTTTTTCTTTGAATTAGCAATGTCTCCTAAGCCTGCAATGCCCTAAACCACTTATTCAAAACTGTGCTGATGGTTTTCTTAATCTGATGGTTACGGCTCCACTTCTGGAATGCCATTTCATACTCTTCGCCTTTGATTTGAAAGGTATTCCAGATGTCCAGCCCTACAGGCAATCCGCAGAATAGTAAAATGTACAGCGACCAAGAAATTCCGCCGCCAGTGATTAAATCGGCTAGTATCAAAAATCCATTGAAAATTGTATAATTGCCTAGACGCTTCTGAAATTTTCTCATGCGGTAGGTATCAAAAGCTTTTCGCTGTTGTACTTCGCCTTGTTGTACTAACCAATCGCGTTGGGCTAATTTTAAAGACTCAGGTGAAATTTCTAACTCAGCAGCAATTTCTAGTATCTGCTCATAAGAAAACTCTGTGTCTTTATCATCAGCTTGACGAGCGATCGCTAAGTGGAGAATTTGTTGGACATCTTCTTGGCTATAAGAGCGGAGGCTCTTGGGTTCAAAGTCCGTCATAATTCTTTCTCTTATATTACTTTTAATAGAAATTTGCTGCCCGATAGATTTTAAGCAGCTACGCCAGCACTATTTCCATTATTCCTACATTAGCAAATCTGGATGCTCTCCCGCATCTAATATATTGTATTTTTAACTTTGAGTAAAACGTGTCAATCCCTCCACTACTCCCCCTCAATGTGAAGACTCTCCAAACATCTGCATATTATCAGATGCAGCAGAGCATAATAACGTAGGACTTACGCAAAGCTACACACGGTAGGGGCAATTCATGTAGCTTTAGCTTTCCTACGGAACGCTACGCGAACCCGCAGGGTATTGCCCCTAAGAAGAAAATCAGGGTTTCGGCTATTGTTTGCGTAAGTCCTGTAACGAAGTAACAAGCAGCAAGCAAGCACTAAGAAGGATGTAACTCAATGGTTGGAGAAAATGGATCGATTCTTACCCTATCGGTTGATATTGGCGGTAGTGGCGTTAAAGCTATGGTTTTGGATATTACGGGGAATCCTGTAATGCAAAGAGCGCGTTTAGATACACCCCAACCTGCTATACCAGAGGTTGTAATTAATGCAATAATTGTCTTGGCAGCCGCTCAAGGTGAATTTGATCGGGTTTCGGTCGGTTTTCCCGGTGTGGTACGGTATGGAATCACGGAAACAGCCGTAAACTTACATCCAGATTGGATCGGATTTGATTTGGAAAGAGCATTATTAAAACACTTAAACAAGCCTGTACGAGTGATTAATGATGCAGATATGCAGGGGCTTGGGGCGATCGCTCTTAAAGGTGTAGAACTGGTGATTACTCTGGGTACGGGGTTTGGTTCGGCTTTATTTGTGGATGGTAAACTGGTGCCGAATATGGAAATGGGGCATCATCCGTTTCGCAAAGGCCAGACATTCGAGCAGCAGTTGTGCCGTGCAGAGTTAGAAAAAATTGGTGAGAAAAGATGGAATAGGCGTTTAGAAAAAGCGATCGCATCCTTGGAACATCTGTTCAATTATGATTACCTTTACATTGGCGGTGGGGAAGCTGTGAGAGTGAATTTCCAGCTACCATTAAATGTCAAACTCATCCCCAATATCACTGGTTTATTAGGCGGTATTGCTTTATGGCGAGATGAGAAAAGGTAAATTTTTTTCAGTATTTACAACTCTTCGTAATCAGCAATTGACTTTTTTATTTGGTTAAGATGCACTATCAAGGAGAAGCAATGTTGTAGGTTAAAAGAAATATTGGTTAAAGTAAAATGAACTACAATGACTGAAATTGGCCTGATGATGACGAGCATCTTAACAATAAGACAAGCATTTGAGGCTAATTTGCCACAGCAGCAATTATTTCAGATGGAAAATGACGTAACCCAGTCAAAACAGAGTCAGTTAAAGATAACGGCTCAAGTCACACCACCTGAATTCATGCAGACAGATAAGATTTCTCAGGCTTCTCCCTCAGCGATCGCACTTGAGAAAGAACATATACTTAAGAAAATCAGCAAAAAGAATCCGGGACTAGCTTCTTCTAACTTAGGTGAGTCTAAGAACTATTCTCAGTCTGAAGGTAAAGTCCGTGCAAAGGCTACAGGAGGATTCCAGAAGTTTAGTAGCCAATTACCGACTCTTTATTTCGGTAACTCTGGTGTTGCTGTCAGAGTCTTACAACAGCTGTTGGTGGCTAACGGTTATGCCGTTAGAGTAGATGGGATTTATGGCGCACTGACAGAGACTGCTGTCAAAGCCTTTCAAAATCAGCAGAATTTAGGTGTGGATGGAATAGTTGGTCAACAAACCTGGCGGACGTTGACAATTTAGTTAGGAGTTATGAAACTTCGTATTAGACCGCTTGCAAAAAGAATCTTTGGTATAATTTTTGACTTTAAGATTTACGCCAGGGTAAGCGCATCTCAAATGACATTGACAAAACATACATTTAATGTATTAACGATAGAATAGGGTTTTATAGTTCGGTTGATTTCTACAGGCTAATAGAGATCGCCTAATATATTATCAATAAGCTGTGCTTAATGCGATTATTCGGGTCTTTATTGAGATTAGGGCTTTCTTACTGACAAGATGCGCTTACCCTGGTATCTCATGGGTAGATTGATTTAAGCTGAAAATCTCATATCATACCATAAAATAATTTTGCAAGAGGTGTAATGTCAATACGTTTGAGTTCAGCCCAAAATCTTTTGTAGAGATGTTGCAATGCAACGTCTCTACATACCAAAAATCCTTAACCCAAGCGTATTTAGTTTAATATGGGACAGCTTATCCCTTCTAACTTATTATCGGTACTTGTGTTGCTCTAATAGCTGTTGCGCTCTTGGTTTGTAAATTAAATAGAACAAAGCTTCAATATAACGCAACAAATCTTCCCGTTTCTCCTTTGAGGTAAAGTTCCAGAAGCCATAAATCCGTGCTAATGATAACAACTTGGTAGTGTGAATTTTCCAAGTATAGGAGGTGTAAACTCGGTTAATTCCTTGCTGCGAAATCTCCTTCCAATAGTTAGGATTCTGTTCGCATTTAGTGATAAAGCCCACAATTTTTGCGGCTGTTTCGTTTAAGTTTGTCGGGTTAATGTAAAAGCCATTAACTTTATCTTGAATAATCTCCAATGGCCCACCAAATTGTGTGGCAAAAGTCGGTAATCCTGAAACCATCGCCTCTAAAATTGTCAAACCAAAAGCTTCAAATAAAGCTGGTTGCACAAAAATTCCCTGATGATCAGCAATTACTCGGTAAATTTCGCCAGAATCAGTTTTAGAGAGGCGCACACCCAGCCAACGAATCTTCCCGTGGAGATTGTACTGCTCAATGATTTGATAGAGTTTGATAATTTCGTCACGTTCTTCGTTGTCGCCTGATTCTTCGATACGTAACTTACCCGCTACCAAAATTAAATTGAAATGCTCTTGTAATTCTTGACTTTGACCAAAGCATTCAGCTAAACCTGTGAGGTTTTTAATGTGGTCGAGACGCGCCATTGAGAAGAGAGGACGCTTGTTAGGATCGTCGAGTTTACCAAAGATTTGCGCGGGATCTTCCAAAGTAAAGAGTGTTTCTGCAAGGCGTTGGCGATCGCTCTCAACTCGGTCTTGAGTCTGCGAGTAGGGGAAATAGCAATTTTCGTTGACTCCAGGCGGTACAACATTAAATTTGGGACTAAATAATTCAATCCCATTCGTTACATGATACAACTCCGGCATGGTGAAGCATTTGTAAGACTCGTACTGTCCCACACTATCCGGTGTCCCGACAATTTCTTGGTAGGTGCTGCTGACAATAAAATTGGCAGCATTCATCGCAATTAAATCAGCTGTGAATTGCAAGGAAAAATGATATTTATCTTCCAAATCTTGCCAGTAGAGGTTACTGAACAAGTATTTAGATTTTTCCAAGGCATGGGCAACATTGCATTGAGTAACTTTCAGCCGTCGCGCCAACAAAAACGCCACTAAATTCCCGTCAGAATAGTTACCAACTATTAAGTCAGGTGTGCCGTAAAATTCTGCCCGTAGTTCTCTTTCTGAATCAATGGCGAAAGTTTCTAAATAAGGCCAAAACTCAAACCGGGAAATCCAGTTTTGAGTGATCTTGGGATTAAATTCCCGCAAAGGTACTCGCAAAATCCAAGCGTTTTCGGTACCGTGGACTTTTTCTAGCCGTTGATTACAAAGAGTGCCATCACTGTTGGGAATCAAACGGGTGAGAATAATCACCTTTGGCTGAACATTCAATCCCTCTAAACCAGCTAGCAGGACATCTTCTTGCAGCTGCTTCTCTAGGCTTTTTGCCTGATCAAGGACGTAAACTACCTGACCACCAGTATCGGGACGCCCCAACACTCCCTCTTGCCCAAACCAACCATGAGCTGACACCAAGACGATTTTAAAAATCATCGGGATGCGAGAAATCAAGGCTTCTAAGGTCTGGGCATCGGCAGAATCAATCAATTCATCAAGAATATTTAAGCTTTCCCGCACACGCCCTACGGTGTTACCCCAACCCGGTTCAAAACCCATTGTCTGCAATTGGAACCGCAATTGTTCGTAGGGTTGATCATCGGGGCGATTATTAACAAAACTGATAGCTTTCTTAACTTGCTCGGAAAGTTGCTGCTGTGATTGAATGCGATCGTTGATCAGCAGTTGAACACCGTTGTAGTGGTGCAGGCGCAAGAAATTAAATAAGCTGTCCAGCAATTGTTTGGAGTCTTGAAATAGTTGGCTGGAAAGATAGCGGTTGAGAAATTGCACCCCCTTACCAATATTTTTGGAGTCACGGATGACTGGGGTGTAGTCATAAAAGGGGCCGAAGTCCAATTCTAGCAGGCCGCCCTCGTTAGGATGAAATTTGTTCACGAAGCGATCGCGCAAATCCAGCAAATCCTGCACCGTCATCGGCTCAATACTCAAGTCTGATGTCAACCAATAAACTTCTTGGCTGGCAATCTTAGAACGGATGATGAAACAGAAATTTGAGTCCTCCTGAATAATTTCCTGAGTATAGTAAATAAGTTTGCCTAACTCAGAGGAAGTGTAAAAAGTCTCAGGTTTCTGAGACTTTGAGCAATACTCACTATATACATTGAGTATGTCGTTCCGCAGCAAGTACTTCTTTTCTTGTTGACGTAATTCACTAATAAAGGAACGTAAATCACTTCTTTCTTCACTATCTAAGACTGCTTGAAGCAATTCAGACATGGCAACTCCACTAGATGACGATGTTTGCATTGTTAGCTTTCAAGGCGAGGCAAATAAGCCTCCACCTTTTGTTAGACCACATATAAACACGAAATAACACAGATAAATATGATTTATCTGTGTACTACAAGTATCAAATTTTCAAATGGCACTTAAATCATGTTCTACTTTATTTAAAGTATCTATGACTCAGTATTTTTGGATCTAACTAAAGGAATACAATTTTTATTTATTTTGATAGATGTTAGGAAATAACTGCATAAATTAACTGGATAAATAATAATCCGGGCATAACCTCTGTACGAGCCAGCTGGATTTTTGCTTTGACTCTATTACTACTACCTTTTACACTACGAGACAGTTCTTTATGTGCATAAAATTTATCGATACAAAATATTTACGTATAATTGCTTAACTTGGGAAATTCTAACTTCTATTTAGCCCTAGACTTTTTGGACTTTTTGTTCTAAAGTACGGTTAGTTGATAAAATTAATGTACAAATATGAACGAGATCAAAAAGAGTGGTCAAGAGTTGTTATTGCAAACTCCAGAAAATTTACCTAAAACATTATTGCAGAAGCTCAGAGGTGGACTTTTCTTAGTGATTGGATATTTATTGTCACCATTATGCTGGTGGAATGATCTAGTGTTCAATTTACCGATTGCTTATTTTTTCGGTTATATTTGTAGTCTTTTTGCTCCTAAATTACTTATGCCTTGCGTGATCATGGGTTACTGGCTATCTAACATTATTGGTATTCTGTTGATGCAAGCAGGTGCAATCGATATATTCCAAAAACAAAACCAAGAAGACAACTTAAAAAAAGAACTATTGACAGGCTTAGTCTCTTCAACCGCTTATACCTTTTTGATTGTGATATTAATCCAGTTTAAAATTCTCGATACTCCTAGTTTCTTTTCTGGTAATTAACAAAAAAAACAGTCTCCAGTACTGGGTTATTGTATTATAGGCAAATTACTTCAATTTTAAAATCTCACTTGTATTTAAAAACTTCGGTGTATCCTTTGTCACAATTAAAGGTAATTTACCATCCCATTTTTCTATTGCCTGCCTTGTCAAAATTTCATTAGTTAAACTATCATGTAGTAATCTGTTTATTTCTGCTTCTCCCTTAGCCAAATTAACCTTAGCTTCGGCTTCTTTTGCTGCTTTCAGCGCGATAAAATCTGCTCGTTTGGCATCTTGTTCTGCAATTTGTTTTGCTTCAACTGCTTCACTGAACTTATCTGAAAAGTTGACATGAACCAGTGAAATATCATCAACTGCAATATGGTAGTTATGCAATATCGCTGTTAATGTATCATCAACTCCAGATTTTACTTCTCCTCGTTTAGTAACTATTTCTTCTGTCGTATACGTTGCTATAACTGCTTTCAAAACTTCCTCTACCGCCGGCTTAATAATTTTTTCAACTATATCTTTTTCATCACCAATTTCTTGAAAAATTATATTGGTTTCTTCAGGAATAACGTGCCAGTTTAATACTACATCTGTAAATACATCTTGTAAATATTTAGAAGAAGCTTCAGCAGAGACTTCTTGTTTTTGAACTCTCACACTGATTCTTTTGACTGTATTGACAATGGGAATTATGATATGTATTCCTTCGCCCAGTACTGTTTTCTGTACCTCGCCAAACTGCATTAACACCCCACGTTCTCCAGCATTTACAACCACAAAAGGTGTCAGCAAAATTGTGATTAAAAATAAAAGTGCTGTTATTTTACCAGCATTATTTGTAAATTT
>Ga0123337_10004251_pt1 | contig 14715 bp, 7 predicted proteins | sample frozenSSSSmetaG_FD_89792 | JGI IMG/M metagenome (GOLD analysis project Ga0123337, IMG submission 89792) | Glacier valley bacterial and archeal communities from Borup Fiord, Nunavut, Canada, to study Microbial Dark Matter (Phase II) -... | ecosystem: Environmental > Aquatic > Freshwater > Ice >... | reverse complement strand
GGTGTTACCTAAAATTATTATGTGCGATCCTTTAGCAGGATCGAACGCGATCTTTTTCCGGTTACAGCCTGACGTTAGCAATATTAACAAGAAGCTTAATGCGACTATCCAGGCCTTATTGCGTTTTGAATTAATATTTATCATATCAAGTTTGAAATATTGCTTAAGATAAATTAAACATTTAAAGAATAATCAATTTTTATTTGGCTGTGTGAAGGTTTTTTAATCGAAGAGAAATTGCCAAAGCAAAAGAATAGGTTACACAAAGTCATTTGAGCTACTCTTCTTCCTCTCCGGCAATTTCTCTGCGGTTAAAAAAAGGTATAAATTAGCTTTTAAATTGAATCGATATTCCAATAACCAAACTAATACTTACTATGAAAGGAAATTATGTCTTCGTCTGCCTTTGTGTCTCCGGTTTAATCATCATCACCCACCTGCAGGCACAGGATATCGCTTTAAGTCCCGGCACTATTCATTCAACATCGGCTTTGTCAACCACAGCATTTCAAAAGCCGGTAAGGGGCACGGTGACGGATGAAAGAGGGACAGCCATTGCCGGCGTGAGCGTTACCGTCAGGCAAACAGCCATCGGCACAGTTACCGATAGCAAAGGGGCTTTTTCATTAACGGTCCCCGATGAAAATCAGCATGACAGCCTTTTATTTTCCTCTGTCGGTTTCGATGAACAGACGGTGGCTATCAGTGATAAAGCTGTTTTTACTATTGTCCTCATACAAAATGTAAGTACGCTCAGCCAGGTTGTTGTAGTCGGTTACGGAACGCAGCGCAGAACGGCGGTGACCTCGGCTATCGCTTCGGTACCGATGAAAGAAATAAAAGACATGCCGGTATCTAACGTAGCTACCGCCTTGCAGGGAAAAATTCCCGGTATCATCGTTCAGCAAAATAATGGTGCGCCGGGTAGCACGCCGGCGATTAAAGTAAGGGGACTTGGTTCGATCAGCGCCGGTAATTCACCACTGGTGGTGGTTGATGGAAATATAGTGGGCGCCAGCATCTTCGGCTTACTTAACAGCAGCGAAATTCAAAGTATCGACGTATTAAAGGATGCCTCCTCAACAGCTATCTACGGCTCACGAGGTTCCAACGGCGTTATTATCATCACCACTAAAAAAGGAAGAACAGGTAAAACAGCTATCAACCTTGATATTTACACCGGTTACCAGGAAGTTTCTAAAAAGATAGATCTGCTTAACTCCCGGCAGTTTGCCGAGCTTTCAAAAGAAGCCGCTAACAACGCGTATATCGATGCTTTCCCTAATGCAAACATAGCAGATCCTAATTCGGTGCGTCCGGTACTTCGGCAGAAATATCCCAGGGGTGACCTGTTTCCGTGGTTTAATTTTGAGGACCCGGCGAAGATAGCCAGTCTCCCTTACCACGATTTCCAGGACCTGGTATTCAGAAAAGCGAGTATCAGTAATTATCAATTATCTGCGTCTGGCGGTAATGACAAAGCGCAGTATGTAATAAGCGGAGGTTACCTGAAACAGGATGGCATCATAAAAAAATCCACACTCGACAGGTATACGATCAGGGCCAGTGTTGATGTTCACGTAACCGACAAATTAAAATTCGGATTGACGATAAATCCTTCTTACAAAATTCAACAGGAGGTTACAGCCAACGGGCACTGGTCGGAGAATGGTATCATCAATGCCGCGCTGGCGGCGGTACCCATAGCCCCTATCTATTCAGCCGATGGCACTAACTATTCTTCAGAAACCGAACTGGCCGCTCCTTATAACTGGCCTGGTATAACCAACCCCATAGCAAACATAACGGAATACAACAGTGAATATGTTACTACCAACCTGCTTGGTAACGCTTACGCGGAATATGAACTTTTTAAAGGATTGAAATACCGTGCCTCCGGTAATGTAAATTTAAATGGCAACCGTCGTAATGCCTATCGTACATCGGGCATTGTGCTCAACCAACTGTTACCGCCAAATACCGCGATCGCCAATGCTTTTTCTGACCAGGGCATGAGCTGGCTTTTTAACCAGACACTTAATTATAACAAGACTTTTAACGGGGTTCATAATATCGAAATACTTATTGGTATGGAGGCTTATAAATACAACTACCAGTCAAGCAATGCAAGCGGATCAACCTTTGCCAACGACATTGTTCAAACGCTTAATGCAGCGGGACTGCCAACCGGCGTTACTTCTTTTAAAACACAAAACGCTACCAAATCTTTTTTTGCAAGAGTTAGTTATAATTATAAAGAAAAATACCTGTTGAATGCATCGATCAGGAGAGATGGCTCTTCTATCTTCGGACCAGATAACCGCTGGGGCACCTTCCCTGCAGGATCAATAGGCTGGCGCATTACAGAAGAGCCCTTCATGAAAAATATTCCCGCTATATCTGAAGCCAAGCTACGCATCAGTTACGGTCTCTCGGGTAACAACGCGTTTAGCAATGATTATCCCTACGTAGCTTCCGTGGGAGGCGACAACTACAGTTTCAATAACAATCTTGTTACCGGGCTTGCACCTTCTTCTTTGGGAAACGCTAAACTGGGCTGGGAAAAAAGCAACCAGCGGGATGTTGGTGTAGATATCGGGTTGTTTAGCAACCGCATCTTTCTGGTAGCAGATTATTATCAACGCAATACCAAAGACCTTTTGCTCTCCGTAAACGTGCCTACGCTTACCGGCTTTAGCACTGCCTTTAAGAACATAGGTGAGATGGAAAATAAAGGCTGGGAATTTGGCCTGAGTACCCGCAACCTTACCGGTGCTTTTTTATGGAACACGAATGTGAACATTTCCTTTAACCGTAACAAAGTGCTGGCGCTTGGTCCAACAGGCGATGCCATCAAAAGCGCAAGCGGTGTGGGTGAAACAAACATTACTATGATAGGTCAGCCTATCGGAAGTTTTTATGGTTACAAACAAACAGGCGTGTTTAAAGATGCGGCGGATCTCGCCAGCTATCCGCATGATGCAACAACGCATGCCGGAGACGTGAAGTACCAGGATGTAAATGGCGATAAGAAAATCAATGCCGACGACCGTACCGTCATCGGTAATAACCAACCTGACTTTAGTTATGGAATGACAAATACTTTTAGTTATCATAGTATCGATCTTAACGTTTCGCTGCAAGGTGTAAAAGGTGGCAGCATCCTGAATCTTGGGCGCCGCTTTTTTGAGAACGTGGAAGGATCGCAGAACCAGCTTACAAGAGTATTGAATCGCTGGCATTCTCCTACCGATCCGGGTAACGGCATCGTGCCAAGAGCTAACGGAAGTACAACTGGTCTTAATAACGCTATATCGTCGCGTTGGGTGGAAGATGCTTCCTATCTCCGTATTAATAATGTAAGCCTGGGCTATCAGCTGCCGAAAAGATGGATGCAGCAATCAAAGATCCAACAGGCGAGGTTATATATTTCTATACAAAATTTGTATACCTGGACGAAATACCTGAACTATAATCCAGAGGTAAGTAATTACGAATCGGCAACACCTGTGCAAAATAATACAGGTGGCACAGTAGCAGGGTCTCCGCTTACGAGTGGCGTAGATTATGGCGCTTACCCACTTGCAAGGACTTATACAATAGGAATAAACGTTGGTTTTTGACCTGGTATCAAATTTTGTTGTCCCGGTAACAATCGCCGGCAACTTAACATCAATAAAAAATGTATGAAATCAAAAATAATTATAAGCCTGTTATTTATAGGAGCAATTCTCGCTTCCTGTAAAAAAGATTTTTTGGAACTAAAGCCGATATCCTCGGTTACCACTGATAATTTTTATAAGAATGCCAACGACATTAAGAATGCTGTTAGCGGCATGTATGGCTCGCTGCAATTCCCGGGAGTATATTTAAACAGTTATGTATTTGGTGATGAACGTTCTGATGATACTCAACCGGTAGCTTCCGGTTCGGTAACTGACCAGGATGAATTTCACCGGTTTTATATCCGTACCACGAACCCGTTTATCCTTGCCCGCTGGAATGATTCTTACCGTGCCATATCCCGCTGTAACGCTATACTGGACCGTATCGGCGCTATCACCATGGATGACGCACTGAAGAGTCGTTCAATCGCCGAAGCAAAATTTATACGCGGGTTGATATACTTTAACCTGGTAAGAACTTTTGGTGATGTGCCTTTGGTACTCAATGAAATTAAAGATCCCGATGCTGGTTATGCTTTCGGTCGTAACCCTAAAGCCGATGTGTACACGCAGATTGAAAAAGACCTTACCGATGCATTGGCAGGCCTGCCGGTTTCTTACACAGGTTCAGATATAGGAAGGGCCACACAAGGCGCGGCAAAAGCAATTATAGGAAGGGTTTACCTGACAGAGAAAAAATTTACGGAGGCTGCCGCTAAATTTAAAGAAGTAATCAGCGCAGGAGCTTACAGCTTGCTTCCCGCTTACGCGGATATTTTTAAAGTCAGTAACAAAAATAATAAAGAATCAATTTTCGAAGTGCAGTTTAAATCCGGTGGAGTAGGGGAAGGAAATAACTGGCCCAATGCTTTTGCTCCTGAAAATTCTGGTAACGCGGTAATACCTTATGGGGGTGATGGTAATAACCAGCCTACCAACGACCTGGTTAATTCCTACGAAGCGGCCGATACACGAAAAGCTTTTTCACTGGCGACTTCTTATGTTAACGCCGGCGGACAAACGATACCTTACAATTTTATTAAAAAGTATTACGATGTGCCGGCAACAAAGAATGATAATGGAAATGATATCCCGGTGATAAGGTATGCCGATGTTATCCTCATGTACGCAGAATGTTTGAACGAAGCCGCTTATAACCCGGCAGGTGAAGCAATGATTTACCTTAACCAAACACGCGCCAGGGCCGGACTGCCGGCTAAAAGCGCGATTGATATTCCTAACCAGCAAAGTTTCCGGCTTGCCATGGAACAGGAGCGTCGTTTTGAATTTGCCTTTGAAGGATTGCGGTGGTTTGATCTTGTTCGCGCAGGTCGCGCAGTTGTTGTTATGAACAGCAAGAAAACATTGTTTAATCTTGTTAGAGATGTATCAGACAACGACCTTATATTCCCGATACCTCAGAGCCAGATAGATATTAATAGGAGTAAAATTATGCAGAACCCGGGATATTAAGGTCTGGGGTATGAGATATGTGTCAGTTGAACCACGGAGGCAGGGTGACTCGGAGAAACACGGTTATGATTATTATACTGGACGCGTGTCTCCCTGCCTCCGTAGTTATCTTAAAACAAATGAACTACACTTTTAAAAGCCATTCATCTGTTGATAATGACGCGCGACAATCGGATATTCATACCTCATAACCTCATACCTTACCCCTCTTAATTCATATTTCATAATTTATGATTCCTATCGTATTTTTAACGAAATCTCGTTAATGAAAAAAACATTATGGATTTGCCTTCTGTTTGCCCTTGCCGGTTGTACCAATACCGGTAAAAAAGAAAAGTTACTTACACCTGCAAAACATAAAATTGAAAAACTAAACTTTTTTATGGAAGTGTCTGGCAGTATGGCTGGCTATCTTAACGGCTCCACTGACTTTGTAAAAACTATCCCTAATCTGCTCGTTGCTATTGAACAAAAAATGGACTCGGGTACTTTAAAAATTCATAATTATTATATCGCCGACACTGCCCTGCTATTTAAAGGTACCACGGAGGACTTTATTTACTCCATCGCTACCAAACATCCTGCACGCGAAAAAAGCTCTGAGATGCATAAGATCTTTCAAATGATTGCAGACAGAACGGACTCCGACGATATCTCCATGTTCGTTTCAGATTGCATACTTTCTTATAACGATGAGGACATAAGAGCTAACAGGGAAATCAATAGGGAGAAAGCCGAGGGCGGACTAAAGCCTTTTATCACCAGTACTTTCAGCAAACTTCGAAAGAAGAACGATATGTGCGCTTCGGTGTATGGCTTTAACTCTTCTTTTGACGGTACCTATTACACCTATCAAAATGGAAAGCTGCCAATAAAGAAAGGCAGCGTTATAAGACCTTACTACCTATGGGTGATAGGTAATAAAGAATTGCTCAAAAAATTCAATGCACAGCTGCAAAAGCTGGAACCTTTTAAACACAATAAGGTGGCGATGGATTTTGGGATCTTTGACAAACCCGTTACTGACTATACCATCTTTTTCAGGTATAAAAAGTCGGGAGAGTGGCAACCGGAGCACAACAAACTTACCGATGCAAAGGCTTCAAAATCTCATCCCGCAATAATAGCGATAGGCGCCGACCTTTCCGCTTTGCCGCTGTATGCACAGGATACCGGTTACCTTAAAAAAAACCTTAAGCTGGATAAAAGCAATCTTGACTTCAACGTCGTTTCAATTTTAGTCCCGGAAAATATAAACAAGGCCGATCTTAAAAAGAATGAATTGGACGCCTTGGCAAAGTCCTCCCATATTTTTATTGTGGAAGTAAGCGATCTGTATAAATCAAATACCGAAATAAAAATCAGTCTTCCGTTACAATATGATACTTCTTATCACAATATATCTATCATGGATGACCGGGACATAAAAGATATCTCAGGAAAAACATTTGCTTTTGAACACCTGGTTGATGGTGTACGTGCTGCTTATCAAAACCCTAACCAGGATTTTATAACGATTGCTATCCCTATAAAAAAATAATTATGTTCAAAACGCTGTACGAATTGTTAGCCGGCACAAATGCAGATCCAATATATGGCACGGATGTGTATCCCGCGGTTGGACTTTTTACATTGCTCTTTGCTTTAATATTCGCGCTGGTATTTTACCTTGCATTAGGAAGATGGAAACCAGTATGGGATAAGCTTATACACTGGGTGATCACGCTTATTGTTTTAGTAGCGGTTGCTTTTTACTTTGCGCTTAGTCAGTCGAAAGGTGCAACCGGTGAAGATGCTGATGCATTTATGTATAAGTTTGCTTTGGTGAATGCGCTGTTCGCTTCCATTTATTTTATTATCTTTTCTATCCTTATGAAGAGAGCGTCGATATTCGCCAGGCGTACTCCTTTTTAAATCGTATGAAAAAATGACAAGAAACATATATGTTTTTGGTATTGGCGGAACAGGAGCAAGAGTTATTCGCTCACTGACAATGTTACTGGCCTCCGGTGTTATGCTGCCGGAAACAAATAAGATAATACCTGTCATCATTGATGTGGATGCAAAGAACGCCGATACCACCAGGTCGCTCAAAGCGTTAGAAGCTTACAAGCTAATCCGTGACAGGGGATATGGAAGCAGGGAAGAAATAAAAGATGGATTTTTTCACGCTAATCTGAGTACGCTTAGTTCCGTTAAACCGCTAAACGATACCACTGAAAAAGTAGATGACTCCTTCCAGTTGCAATTTGAAAATCTTGAAACTTCTTTTATAAAATATATCGATCCTAAGGAAGAACTGGCTGGTGATATCAACATGGATTTTTTGGAAGCGCTTTACGATAACACGCCTTCCGGTCATAGCAACTTTGGTCACACAGAGCTTAACCTGCGCCTGGACCTCGGTTTTAAAGGTAATCCCAATATAGGATGCGTGGTTTTTAATAACCTCGCCAGCACAAAAGAATTTAAATTTGTACTAAAGAGTATCGGTGAAAACGACCGCATCTTTATCATCAGTTCTATCTTCGGAGGCACCGGGTCTTCAGGTTTTCCCCAACTCATCCGGCTGTTGCAGGAAGATGAACGCATTCGCGCTAATTTTTTCGGGGCGGTTACTGTGATGCCCTATTTTAATGTAACGGACGACAAGAAAAGTGCTATAAATTCAGACAGGTTTAACTCAAAAACGGAAGCGGCGCTGACCTATTATTCGAAATATCTAAAAGGTAAAATAAACTGCTTCTACCAGTTATGGGATACACCCCTGAAGCAATATGAAAACAAGGAAGGTGGAGCGGAACAGCAGAACAATGCTCATCTTATAGAAATGATAGGCGCCACGGCTATCATCGACTTCGCTAATAAACCTGACGGTGCTTTCAAACCAAAAGAAAAAACGGAATACTTTGATTTTGGCATCCAGCATGAAGACCAGGTCATTGACACCAGGCATTTTTTCGACGATACCAGAAAGAATATTATGGTGCCGCTAACCTTGTTTACCTACGCCATGAAAATTTACCTCGAGAAAATTCCGGCTTTTAAAGGCGAAGCTTTCTATAAGGAACTTAACCTGGGAGATAAAATTTTATCAGACCCTTTCTATCAGAGCCTTACTGCATTTTTTAATAAACACTATAAACCATGGCTGGCGGAAATGACAGACAACGAAAGAAAATTTCAGCCTTTCAATATCAATTCAGACCTTAATTCTTTGGTACGCGAAAAACAAATAGAAGTAAAGAAAGTGTTAGGTGTGGTAACGAATGGCGGTATTACCGATTCTCTTTTGAAAGAAAAACTTGGTAAGATCGAAGATGAGTTAAAGAAAAAAATACCTGACAATGAAAAAGAAAAACGTTTTTTAAAATTGCTTAATGAGATCTCACTGGAATGTTTTAAAAAACTGGAAGACCTTCCTTCTAAAAAGGATTGGTAACCGCACTGCCTTATTTTAAATATTACATGGTGTTATGTTAAGTATAAAATAACGTAATAAGTTGCTAACAGATTTCACCTATCAGCCACTAGCAGATCACTGCCTGCCAGGTTTCTTCTGATAGCTGACGGCTGATAGCAAACTAGTTATAACATCATAATAATACCATTTCTTATGCCTCCTCATATATTTAGAAAATATCCCGGCTATAACGCGAATGAAATAAAAGACTGGACTGCCAGTACCGTTATAGATACCAATAGTTTTGATGTGGAGAATATTGTATTCTCTAAAGGGTCGCAAAAAGCAGGTACTTCCATTCCATCCCCGCTGGCAAGAATGGAACTCTTTGATACTGCTTTTCATATTGTGTCTTCAGATAAATCGCAGCTTAAAGGAAAAACCATTTATCACCAGCTGGTATCCGACTGCCTTGATATGCTGCAATTAATCTTCAATATAAAAAACGCGGATATAGGGCCGGGGAAAAAGATCTGGTTCAAAGAATGGAAAGTAAAAAAGAATATCAATAAGCTGAAAGCGAAAGGAGAAGCGCATCCTAACTACCTGCTTGGGAAATCACTCGACCAGATTTTTTCTGACAAAATCAATCCCCGCTTTTCCGGAGTAGAAAGCATCTTCCTTATCTATTATGAAAACAAACTGGTTGGCGGTACTTCTCCACTTACTCTTTTCTTTACAAGTCCTAACTGGAACAGATACCTGCAGGATGGTGTCATCAATAATAATCCTCAAAGCTCCGATGGGCATGTTTTTTTTAGCGAAGATTACAGAGCGCTTCACGAGAGAGACAAAGTGTTCGTTGAATATGTGTATAAATTATTACTCCAAAATAAAGAGGCTTTTAACAAAGCCGAAGGATTGAGGTCATACATCAACAAAACGGTTGACACTTATTTTTCACACCTTCGAAATGAATTTCCAGCTTTCAGCTTATCGCCTGCTACTAACGAAGAAGGTGCTGTTAACTTAATGGACGGCGAATATGAGAAGGTACTTACAAACGCGGAAAATAAATTTCTTACTATCAGCCAACTGTATTTTTATCACCAGCAGGAAGGGAAAGAAAAAGATAAAATAAAAACTATAAGTGATTTCGTGATAAGGGCAAGCGTAACAAAATACAACAGTCAGAAAAATGAAAAGGGAGAGCTGCAGGTAGTGTATCCGCCGCTTGTGCTGGTGGATGGGATGAACTACAGTGGCGATTATATGGAAAGAAATGTACCCTGGAATTCAAATACTAAGATCAGGGATATATACCATAAGTATGTACCGCTATACGAAAGGAATCTGCCACTGGGTAATTCACAATCGCTTACGTATCCTTTTGTTACAACCGATGATTTTTTAGAAAATTTTTTGGTGGAGATGCCATTCAATATTAACAGCTCTAAATTTTATAGCGGGTTCCGCGGCGATTTCAGGTACCTGTTACCAATAAAAAAAGAATATTTTAATTTTTTTACACTGGCAGACTTGAAAGATAATCTTTCTATCGTACTGGATGAAGGGGCAGTAAAAGTAAACCTCAAAGTGCCCGTTAAAAATAAAAAGGGTATAGCAGATATCCTGTTTGCTAAAGCGTACAGCAAGGCTAAAAATAACATCATAGAATGCCGCGCCGACGTTGGTATCTTTCCTTTCTACCAGGTTACCGACAGCGACCTGAACGATTATACTATATTGCTTGCGAACAGAATTGAAAAAGATAAAAACAAGGCACAGGTTGTATTGAACTTGTTTTCATTTAAAAATTTCGCTTCCGAGGAAATGCGGCTTGATAGTAATCCTGTCATACGTACTGTAATGGATGCCGGAGCTATCGCCACTTCTAAATACTACCGGTTAAAAACAGCTTTTGATTTTATGGAGCTGTCTTACCATTTTGATGAGATTGGCAATACCTGCAGCGGGTTAATTGTGCCTGACTTTTCCAACAGAACTTTTAATAAAGGCAACCTTATCAAGTCTTTTACTTTTGCGATGGACTTTGGTACATCCAACACCCATGTAGCGTTTATGGAGAACAGTGAGGCGCTTCCAAGGCCGTTTGAGATCGAACCCTCAGATCAGCAAATGGTATTGTTGAACGAGCCTTACAATACAACCGACCTAGGATTAAAATACAGCACCTACGGGCGGTTCCCGGAAATCCATCTCACAATTATCAGGGAATACCTGCCTGCGATCATTACCGCCAAAGACAACGCCGCCATATCTTTTCCTTTCAAAACAGCTTCCTGCGAAGTAGTGGATTTCAGTAATACAGAAAAATCAAAAGCAGACTTATTCAGCCATATCAACATAGGATATTATATTGATATGGAAGAAAGCAAAGGGAATATAATCTATACCACCAATTTAAAATGGCTGCTTGAGAACAACAACGATGATTCGAATAAAAGCAGGGTAAGATTTTTTCTTCAGCAATTGTTGTGGCAGATAAAAACAAAAGCTATTTTAAACAATGGCAACCTGGCTGATCTGAAGATAGTATGGTCGGTTCCGTTAAGTATGGAACGTGGTAACAGAACTATGCTGAAATCAGTTTTAAAGGATGCCTTTAAAAATGTTTTTGGGAACAGCGGCGCTATGCTGGAAGATCCGATTCCTGAATCTGTAGCGCCTTATTTTTACCTGACAAAATCGGGATCGGGTATCCAGGATATCGCGAACGCGGTAAATATAGATATAGGCGGAGGGACTTCCGATGTAATGATGTTTATGGAATCGGCGGGAGCAGGCAGGTCAGATAAGTACCTCACTACTTCCTTTCGTTTTGCAGGCAACGACCTCTGGGGCAGTGGTTACAAAGGGAAATTAAAAGACAACGGATTTATAAAGAATTACCAGGTTTACCAGAAAGCGAACAACATCGATCCTAAAAAGGAAATGATGTATTTCGATAAAGGGCAGGCTGACAATAATCTTAGTGCTGATGACCTGATTAGTTTATTATTTAAGTATGATAATAAATACCGCTTCAGCGATTCGATAACAATTGGTAATCCTAACCTTTCTTTGTTGTTGTACCTGCATTACAGCGCCATCGTTTTTCACATCATTCAAATACTGGAATTAAAAAATTATCCTTTGCCAAGGTATTTATCGTTTACCGGTAAAGGTAGCCAGTATATAAAAATGATCTGCGGCGGAGATGATTCTCAACTTGCAGACTTTACCAGAATGCTGATAAAAGCTTATACCGACAAGCCTATACAGAATACCTTTAGTATTCATCTTAATGCTAGTCCTAAGGAGATCACTGCTAACGGATCTGTTCTATACGCATTGGCTGGTAAGGAAGAACAGGAAAAGTATCAAGGCGATTTTCAATTCATACATCCTGGGTTCAATCCAAAAAATCATGCTGCACTGGCAGAGAAAATAACCGGTAATGCCAATTCTTTTTTAGTAAAAGATACCCTTGAAATTAACAGTCCGCTTAACATTGCCGTGTTAAGTAATCTTAATGGTTTCCTGGAGAAAACACTCCTCAACAGAAACATAATAGAATTTTTGAATGCTTTTAAAGTTAAAAACCTTAACCTGGCTTATGATGTTTTAAAATGGAATGAAAACATTGACAACGGTGAAGGATTTATTTATGATAGTTACCGAAAAGTATTAAACAACCTGCGGAACCAGGATAAGGAAAGCCCGTTACCGGAGTCATTGTTTTTCTTTGCATTGAAAGATTCCCTGTATCAGTTATCGAAATACATAACGGCTGCTAAAAATTAAATTTCAGCACATGCAAAAATCATTGTTATTATTTTTTGCACTTACATGGTATGCAGTTGCTAACGCGCAGGTATCTTTTAATGACCAGCTGGAGGATGCAAAATTTAATATTGTTAAAAGAACCATAGAATTTCTAAGCACTGACTCGGCGACTTTTAAAAATGTTACATCACACACCTGTCCTTCCTGCAATAGTTTTAATGATCTGAAAATATTTGCTAACGATAATAATTTACTTAAAGCCGTAAAAAATGTAATTGAACCGCTTTCGATAGTTAAACTGGATTCAACAGCAGCTCACTGGAGCGCGGGGTTACAGCAGTTTAAACAGCAGGCACAGGATAGAATTACAAGTGGTGAAAAAGAAAGAAGAAAAAAGCTTGCAGGATACAATGATTATGTTGCCAGTCTTGACAAGATCGTAAAAGGAGTTATCCCTGATGAGAATGGAGTTTTACCAGTGCAAGGCTCCACGATAGTTACACCACCCGTTACGGGAATACAATCCGGTAGTCAGTCCTTGAAGACCGATCAGAAATCAGCAGCGACCGGCTTTGCATTAAACGCTCCATGGATACCTTACGCACTGTCGGCGTTGCTGCTCGGACTCATCATTTATATGGCGATAAAAAATAGTGCATTAAAAGCTAAGCTGTCATTAGCGGAAAAATTGCATAAAGATACCAGGCCTGAATTAAATGAAAGAAACAAACGCATTGCAGCATTGGCAGATAAAAATGAAAAGTTATCGGAGAAATTAAACGAAGCCGTCCGTGTTCAAAAAATTTCTGATGACAAGATAAAGTCATTGGAAGTAAGAAAAGTCAGGGCTGTCGAAAATCAACCCGTGGCAAGGCGTGAACAAATGGGTGAAGCAAAGGAAACAAAAGCGTTTATTCAAAAACCAAAGAAGCCTTTATCGATAATAAAATTTGCAAAGTATGCAGACACGGGTGATGGCTTTTCAAATGCTGAATTAGTAGATAAGCCGGATAACGAAACGATATTTGAAATTTCCACGTTACCTGATAACACAGGTGAATTCAGGATCACCAGTAACCCGGATGCGCAGAAATATGCGCTCTCTAACGCGCAATATTTTTTGGGTATCACCTGCCAGTACGATTCCTTCCCTTTTGAAACCGCCACTATTGTTACCGAGACACCAGGAGTGATAAGACTCAACGGAGGCAAGTGGCTTATCACCATCCCTGCGAAGATTAGCTTTCTTTAAATTGATAATTACTTTTAATGACTCCGTTAGAAAATCTTGATGAACAAATCAAAGACATCATTTTATTAAATGGTGGAGATATTGATGTTGACGATCATCCGTTAATCATAAGAGAAGCGGGAGAACTTGGTATTAACCGTGGTGAGTTGGGTAGAAAAATTGTAAAAGTATTTAATAGCATTGAGTGGTCACCCTATCATAAGATTGAAAAAAAACTGGAGAAGCATTTCTTAAGTGGTAACATTTCCGAAGCTGAGGCGGAAGAAATCATAGAAGGTTCGGCTGACGAATTGCAACGACCCAGGGTTATAAATTATATACTGGCTTCCATTAAGAAAAGATTCTTTTTGCCAAGAGAAAAAAATTCATTCGAAGCTGACTCTTTTAAAAATCGATGGATGACCGATGATGCATTTGCCAAATACCAAAGAGAGCAAATTGAAGTTGAATGGCTTGGGGAGAAAGCACACTCACTTGCTGAACTCGGTGAGATATCATATAAAAAACCAGCCGATGCAAAGTACTACCTGCGAAACGCTAATTACCTCGTGCCGAGTATTACCACTCTTACCAAAAGCGTATTGGCAGCCGACGTATTCTCAAAAATTATTGAGAACGAACTCACTATCGATAAGCGCTATTTGAAAATTATTTACCTGCTAAACCCTGCACTGCCTTACCGGTTAAACGAACAGGATTTTGGTAATGTGACTTTGTTGTTTAAAAAAACTGCCACTGATTATAATTTATTTCTTGCCGCTGCTGATAGTTATAGCAACGGATTTATTGACATCTGGATAAAGCAAACCGATCCTGTTAATGCGGCCAGGCTTACGGGTAAATACGAATTTAATAACTTCCTGCTGTTTCTTTATAAGGTAAATACCAGCCACCCTTTTTATCTTGATTCAGTGAGGTATGATACCCCGGTGCAGCTTTTGATGAAAGCGGAAACAGAAGCAGCGCTTTGGAGTAAAATAGCTGCGGCAGCAGAAAACCTACAGTTGTTAATTTGGTTTGAAGGTGTTGGCAGAAAGGAACTGGTTGATAGCTACAATACAAATAAAGCCAGGGTTACAGGTTATGTAAATTATGCGGAGGAGGATAAGGCATTATCGCTCGTGGCATCTCTT
>Ga0123337_10004249_pt1 | contig 14717 bp, 16 predicted proteins | sample frozenSSSSmetaG_FD_89792 | JGI IMG/M metagenome (GOLD analysis project Ga0123337, IMG submission 89792) | Glacier valley bacterial and archeal communities from Borup Fiord, Nunavut, Canada, to study Microbial Dark Matter (Phase II) -... | ecosystem: Environmental > Aquatic > Freshwater > Ice >... | reverse complement strand
AAGTGCGTAGTTTACAGCACTTCTCTACGAGAGGCTACGCCAACGACAAGGCTCAGTGACCACCGTAGGCATCGCCTAAAATCATCGTGTGATCAAGAGTGCGATCGCAGGTGTCATGGGTGCATACATTCTCCGCTTTCCCAACGCCGAAGTTCTCGGTGTTGTACCTTTAGGGTTTTTCTTCCCGACTTTCCGCGTTCCAGCATATTTCTTTTTGGGATTCTGGTTTCTCGAACAAGCTTTCTACGGATTTGCTAGTCTCGAAACACCTACTAACATCGGTATGGAAAGCGGCGGTATTGCCTACTGGGCCCATGCAGGCGGGTTTATCTTTGGGGCAATTCTCGGCCCACTGTTGGGTTTATTTAGCGATAAATCTCAGGAAGAATCTTGGTATAAGTAATTCTTCATAGTATCGTAGCACCCCTGAATTATAGTGATTGATTTAATAGGTGAAATTGCCTAAACTTCGCAAATGCCAGCCGTACAGGATATATTGCAGTTAGTGAATAAATTTAGGAAAAACACCTGTGTTTCCCCTCTACGATGAAAATCAAACGCGAATCACCCCGTATTTCACCTACGGGTTAATTGGCATGAATATTTTAGTTTTTATTCACGAGGTGAACCTATCACAGCCACAATTAAGTCAGTTTTTAAGTCAGTATGCAGTAATACCTCAACAGTTAACCACCAATTGGAGTGGAGAATGGATAACGTTATTTACGTCGCAATTCTTACACGGCGGTTGGTGGCACTTAATCTCGAATATGTTGTTTCTCTGGGTTTTTGGCAACAATATTGAAGATCGATTAGGTCATTTCAAATATCTGATTTTTTATTTAGCGTGTGGTGCTTTAGCTGCCTTGTCTCAATGGTTTATTGGGATGAATTCTGAGATTCCTTCCTTGGGCGCAAGTGGTGCAATTTCTGGGGTTTTAGGGGCGTACATTATCCGCTTTCCCCACGCTAGAGTCAGGACTTTAGTTTTTTTGGGGTTTTTCATCACCACAATCAGAATTCCAGCACTAGTTATAATTGGACTTTTCTTTGTGCAAAATGTGATCTCCGGCCTTGCTACCCTGCAAACAGCTACTAAGATGAGCGTGGAAACTGGTGGAGTTGCCTATTGGGCGCACATCGGTGGTTTTGTTTTTGGGGTAATTCTTGCTCCCCTATTAGGGTTGTTTAGGCGCGACTAAATACATACAACATTTGTAATTAAAATATTCAGCGAGTTTCTAATTTAGAAACTCGCTCCTCTAATTTATTTACTTGTTGCTTCAATTCAACCACCAAAGTTGCCAGCCGATCAAACATCTGATCTTGCTGTGATAAGTTTCCTCTAAAACCAGTTGAGTGTCCTGGGGTAAGTCTTGTTCTTGGCGATGGAGACTGGCGACTTTGACCGAGTTGAGACTCTATCTGATTTAACCGCGACTCCACACGATTAAAGTCCGCTTCCAGATTGTTGATGCGGGACTCCACTTGCTGCGATAAAGCAGTTTTGGCAAATAACCCGCCCCAGATAATTGTTACTAAAATCCCAGCAAATATTAGCACTTGGATTTTTTTCATGTCAAAACTCTGTAGGCACTTCACTTATTGTAAATTAAAGAGTTTAAGTCTACACGTAGTTTCAGTTCCCCTGCCGCAAGCAAGCTACAGTCTGGGTTTAAATAAGAGTCTGAAACTCTCTTTTCTACGAGACACTGCGCGTAGCTTGCTTCCCTGTAAGGATACAATTTTGAATTGTTATTTATCCTGTTCTAAGTTAGAAAATAGCTTCTGCCAATCGATAGAGTTAACAGTATTATCTCCCTGTTTTACCTCAAACGTGACATGACTAGCGATCGCTAGTTTTAGCGCTTGTACACAAAGTTCTGCTACATCCTCACGGCTGATTCTACCCTTAATATTATCACCTTGCTCAAATATTAATTCCTTACCTCCTGCTTCCTCAGTTAAAGCACAAGGTCTAATAATCGTATAAGGAATTCCGCTTTCTCTTAAACTATCTTCTCCCTTCAACTTCCAAGTTAAAATTCCTCCCAATTGGTCATTTAATTTCACTGCTGGCGGTTCTTCATCTAAATTAATGCCGGGGCGTCCGGGACGAGTCACACCGGCTGAACTCACGAGGATAAATTGTGGTAAACTTGTCCCACCATAGGCTTTAATTGATTCCAACTGCAAAGCAAAACCACCTGGAGAAAATTTGGGATTTAAAGCACCATCATGTTCAAATTTGCTCAACATCAGTTGGAATGAACAAATTCTATTCTGCTCAATTGGCGGCGCATCTTTGACAATTTTTGCCCGAAAGACGGGAATCAAATCTGCAAAGGGAATATGAACATCTATCCAGGTATTAGCTACGGTATCGAAAGAATAGCTGTAGCCAATGCCATCCCATTTTGTATCTGTCCGTAGGAAGATTTTATAACGCTGACCGTCACCTTTGACGCGCAATTTTACACCTTGGTAATCAGATAAGTTGAAAGGGGGATCAAAATTCTTAGTTCTGATAGAAGCAAATCCGCCAGAGTTAGCGGTAGAAACATTCCCAGCAAACAAAGCTGTATTTTCTACTAATTGGATATTACTGGCACTCACGCCACCCATGACGACATCATCCAACGCCCCCCAGTTATCCTTTAATTCTGCTGATGGCTTTGTGAAATCAAATATCGGTTTTTCGTTTGCTTGGGGTAAATATTTTGCCGCCCCTTGGACTAAATTTTTCACACCTAGATATTCTACATTTTCTGGGGTGTCCCCAACAATTTCTGGTTGGTAAAATTTAACACCTTGATAATATTTGGCTCTATCTGCTGTGTCTCCCTCAACTGGTTGCACCCGCACTGCTGTACAACAAATTACAGCTTGGATATCAGCCATAACTAAAGGAGTTAAAGTTTCTGGTTGAGTGATATCCGCAACTACCAAGTCTATATCATTACCAAGAATTGACCGCGCTTTCTCAATGTCTCGAACTAGTGCGCGAACTCTATAACCTGCTTCGAGCGATCGCCTTACGACTCGTTTACCTACACCACCTGTTGCACCTGCTACTAATATTACACCCACTTTTGTTCCTCCATTGGGTCTATCTTGATTATCCTTAGGGCGCCCTTGGATTAACTCCTGTAGCCAGTTAAGGAAAGGAATTACCTCAAAGTAAGTCAGGGTTTCGATAAACCTGCCTAAATCCCATTGAGAACGATTTTTGTCGGTCATCTTTGCGTCCTCATAACTTTCTTCAGTTTAGCCTAATGAGCTAGTTATATTGTCAGGACTTACGCAGAGGTAACAAAAAATCGTAGACGCGGAGCGGCTTGCCGCAGGCTACCACAGAGGCACAGAGGAATAATTTCAAAGAGTTCTTGCGTAAGTCCTAGTTGTCTTTAAGCCAGTTCCCACACTTTGATTGTTAATTGCCGATCGTCTAGTTGACAATTAAATATAATTAAGCTAAATCTTGAGCATTTCATCCGATTGCTCAATCACGTTAGGATACTTAATTAAGTGTTCCTAATCAAACGGTAATTTACTTATGAGCCAACTGGAAAATATTCAAGCTGAGTACGAAAAGTTTCCTGAAGAATTTGAGAGTGTAATCATTAGTACCGTGAGCGCCCAGGCAATACCCAATGCTAGTTATGCTCCATTTATAATGGATGATTCTAAGAATATCTACATTTACGTCAGTGGTCTTTCCACTCATACCAAAAATCTCTATGCCAATCCGCATATTAATGTCTTGTTTATCGAGGATGAAGCTAAGAGTAATTTAATTTTTGCGCGTCGCCGTTTGAGTTTTGATTGTACGGCAACTTTGATAGAACGTGAAACTGACGATTGGAATCAAATTGTTGAGCAATTTCAAGGGCGGTTTGGTGAAATTATCGAGGTTTTGCGCGGCTTGTCTGACTTTCGGATTTTCCAGCTAACTCCGAGTGAAGGTCGTTTTGTAGTTGGTTTTGGTGCAGCCTATCACATCACTGGTAATAACCTCCATCAACTTGTTCAGATATCAGGAGATAATGACCAAAAGCAAGGTTAACAATTCATAATTGTACCCTTACAGGGAAGCAAGCTACGCGCAGCGTCTCGTAGAGAAGATAGTTTCAGATTCTTATTTAAACTTAAACTAAACTTTGGAATTTTATGCTTCAGTTTCAACCTCCTGGCTTTGGACATAAAGTCATCCATACATCCTTGGGGGCAATGGTTTACTATACCCAAACGAATGCACCTTGGGCGTTTGCTGATACTGAAGATTTACGCCCACTATTGTTTCTGCATAACTTTGGTGGTGGGGCGTCTTCCTATGAATGGTCTAAAGTTTACCCGGCTTTTGCCTCTAATTACCACATTTTAGCCCCCGATTTAATCGGCTGGGGAGAATCGGCTCATCCAGCCCGGGATTATCAAATTAGGGATTATCTCAGCACGATCGCCGAGTTTATCATCCAAACTTGTCGCCAGCCCGTGACTGTGGTAGCCTCGTCTCTAACAGCCGCTTTTGCTATCCGCCTAGCTATTGTTCAACCCAATTTATTCAAAGCGCTGTTTTTGGTGTCCCCCTCTGGATTCGATGATTTTGGACAAGGTGCTGGACGCAGACTTCCGCTTTCGGTGATCAATACGCCTCTGTTGGACAATTTTATTTACATCTTGGGTGCTGAAAATGAAATTGCAGTCCGAAACTTTTTACAAAGTTTTCTTTTTGCCAAGTCACAACGAGTATCTCAAGAGATGGTGGAGGCTTATTTAACCTCTGCACAACAACCTAATGGCAAGTTTGCCGCCTTGGCATTTTTGCGAGGCGATCTTTACTTTGATCTGAGTTTATATATTCAGCAGCTGACAATTCCCACGGTGATTTTTTGGGGAGAAAAGGCACAATTTACCAGCATAAAATTAGGACGACGATTGGCAAATTTAAATCCAAGTGTAATTCGAGATTTTGATGCGATCGCAGATGCCGGAATATTACCTCATTTAGAGATACCAGAAGTTTTTATTGGTCTATTGCAACGGTATCTTTAGGAGTTAGAAGTTAAGTTTAATCTGTTACTTAGAGAGTAACTGTGTATTTAATAGACATCTGATAGAAATTAAATATGCGTATAGACAAATTGCAAATATTCATGCATCTAACAAGTCACCTCTTCCCCAAGATTTAAAAAATCTTTCTTTTTTATAAGTGAGATATGCCTTTTGTTAGAAGGATAATTATCTTTTTATAGTTAATCTTTACTTGTACTCCAAAAAACAAGCTAATTGCCATGATAAATTTAATTTCTAGGACGATTGGTCATATCAGTTCCCTGCTTAAAGGACTTCAGGTAAAACCTTTTTTGGCTGTTGTCCTAGTTGGTTTTATAGTGCTGACGACGAATGTTACTAATGGGCGCAATGACAAAGGATTAGCTGAGAGAGTTCGAGCACAGGTAGAGCAAAATGATGCTCAAAGACCGAAAACAGTCGGTCAGTGGAATAAAGACGCTCGTGAAACCGAAGGTTCTCCTGGTGAACGACTTCAAAAGATTGGACAGCAGTCAGGAGAAGCCTTTAAAGAATTTGGAGGTGGGTACGTAGAAGGTGTTCAGAAAACTGCTAGTGATATAGGCGAGAGTGCAGCACAGACAGGCAAAGATATCTCTAAGAAAGTTGGACTCTAAATATGTTAGAATGTTTTATTGGCAGCGAGTGCTAATAACTTTTCGCCAATAAATGAGTAATAATAGTTACGGTGGTGTCTAAGCACCGAATTCTAATACTTGGGTAAGGCGCTTACCCTTACTGATGAAAAATTGTAGCTTTTCTCAGTTGCATAAAATATAGGCATTTAATAGGGTAGCATAGTTAGCTGTGCTACCCTACTACGTGTTGCATCCAAAGCAGGATTTTTAGATGACAGCCAGCAGCGATCGCTCTCCTATTGCTAAATTAACTAAGACAACCAGTAACAACAAAATAACCAGCAGCAAAATAAGTATGGGCGCACTACTATACACCTCACTAATATAGAATTTCAATAATTTTATTAATGACCTCTGTTAATTTTTCAGGTTTTATTTCACCTGTTTGATATAAAATAATTTGCTGATCAGCAGTAAAAATCCGATTGGGTCTAATATTACTTTGCTGATTTAACCGACCGGAGTTAAAATCACTATTATTTAATTGAATAGCATAGACATCGGCAACAAATTGGCTAGTAATTTGGCAGAGAATTAGGTCATCTCCCTGAAGTGTAGCAATAACTAAAGCTGGTCTACGTTTGATTTGAGTTAAGTCTGAAAATGGAAATGGAACAATAACAACATCCCCTTTTACAAATCCTGCCATGCTGCATCTTCCTCTGGTCTTAACCAATCTTTTTGCAGTGATGATTCACTCATCATGGTAATTTCTAAAATTTTATCTTTCTGGGACTTAGCTTGTAAAAACTGAACAAAATCTAGAATTTCCTGTAACAAAGATTCAGGTAATTTTTCTAGTTCTTGGATAATTTTTTCTTTAAGCATAATTGTCTGATTTCCTATTTTGGCAATATCTAAAATAATATTTATCATATCGGTTTTTGAATGAAAATATAAAACCAAACAAATTCTGCAACTGTGAAGTTTGATATGACACCCAGCAGCGATCGCTACTAACAATAGTTATTATATTTGCGATCGCCACTGATCATTGCCCTAAAATTAGGGATCTAGAGTATTCTTACTCTCAGGTGAAATTAAGTTAATACTGATGAGTCTATCTTAGGGTTCATACCCTGTTACCTAAAAATTCCCTACCCTAAATGTAGAGTTGAGTTTAAGAATAGGGAAAAGATTTTTATGACGACCGATGTTTCTAAAGATACTAATAAAGATGTGAATGGGTCACTGATAACAGGTGTTCTCCTGAGTATTTTGGGGATTATTGCGATCGCAGCGCCTAATTTCACTACTCTATTCACCGAAACTTGGATTGCGGCGATTTTGATTTTCGCCGGATTTACAAAGCTAGTTTATGCCACTCAAACCCGTCACCAAGGCGGTTTTATTTGGAAACTTCTATTGAGCGGACTCTATATTGCAACGGGTATAATGCTGTTTGTTTACCCTTATACGGGTGTTCTCACACTAACTCTGTTGCTTGGCACCTTTTTGCTCACTGAAGGCACATTTGAGTTAATTCTGGCATTCCAATTACGCCCACAAGCAAACTGGACATGGATACTAAGTAATGGCATTATTACGCTAGTCTTAGGCGCAATGATTTGGTTTCAGTGGCCCTTCAATGCGCCCTGGTTGCTGGGGACACTACTTGGTGTCAGTATTATTTTCACCGGTGTTTCACGCGTAATGCTGTCATTGAATGCGCGTTCTATCTTGAATCCGGCTGACCAAACTGCAAAAGCCAATTAGTAGAAGGGAGTGGGAAGTGGGGAATAGGAAAAAGCAATTACCAATGCCCCATGCCCCATGCCCAAACTTTAAGAGTTAAATATTTACAAGAGATTGCAGCAGCAATGCCTACGCCTTGGCTACGCCGGAGCCAACAAAATTGCTAAATTAACTAAGGAAATTAAAATCAAGGCCAGCTAGCTGCAATCACCAATGATATCTATTGCTACTCGCTTCTCGGATATTCAAAACCATTGGGCACGCTTATTTATTACAGCCTTAGCCCAACGTGGTATTGTCAGTGGGTTGCCTAACAGCACCTATCGCCCCGATAACTCACTCACCCGCGCTGAGTTTGCCGCCATCATTGCCAAGGCATTTCCCACAGTTTCCCAGAAGCGGCAGTATGTCCCCTTTGTTGATGTACCCACTAATTATTGGGCAGCAGGTGCCATTCAAGCAGCTTACGAAAAAGCATTTATTAGCGGGTTTCCTGATAATACCTTCCGTTCCGCTAACCGAATTACTAAAGTAGAAGTATTAGTTTCCTTGGTAGCAGGCTTAGAAATTGCCACCAAGGTAAAACCTAATCTCCTCTCACTACTTCCACAAATTTATCAAGATTCTGTTCAGATTCCTGGATATAGTAGAAATCACATAGCTATTGCCACCAGTGCTGGATTGGTGGTTAGTTTCCCAAATGTGAAATTACTTAATCCCAATCTTGCAGCTACCCGCGCAGATGTGGCAGTGATTATTTATCAAGCTTTGGTGTATTTAGGTCAGGCAGAAAAAATTGCCTCTAGTTACCTAGTACAGCCGCCAATACTGACACCAACGCCGATACCAACACCAACGCCGATACCAACACCCACACCTATCGGTAGTGTTAGGGTAAATCATAACCGGGAATTCCGGGGGGCGTGGGTAGTATCTGTGTGGAATGGTGATTGGCCTTCCAAAGCCGGACTTTCTGTTGACCAACAAAAAGCTGAACTCACCGAGATTATTACTAAATTACAAGCGCTAAACTTCAATGCGCTAATCTTCCAGGTGCGACCGGAGGGAGACGCTTTGTATGAATCCCAATTAGAGCCTTGGAGTGCTTGGATTACCGGAACTCAGGGTAAAGCACCAGAACCATTTTATGATCCTTTAGCGTTTGCGATCGCAGAATGTCACAAGCGCAATATTGAACTCCATGCTTGGTTTAACCCCTACCGCGCCAGCACTTCCACCGACCCAGCCAAAACTGTCCGTCCCCACATCGCAGCTACCAATCCAGAAAGCGTTTATATGTGGAAAACTCAACGCTGGATGGACCCAGGACTGAAAATAGTTCAGGACAGAGCTTACAACGTAATTATCGACGTAGTGAAGCGCTACAATGTTGATGGCATTCACTTAGATGATTATTTCTATCCATATCCCATCGAGGGACAGTCTTTCCCCGATGACAAAACCTACGCTGCATATAAAGCAGCCGGTGGTACACTCAGCCTTGGCGACTGGCGACGCGACAATGTTAACAAAATGGTACAGCGCCTCTACCAGGGAATTAAAGCAACCAAACCCGACGTTAAATTTGGTATTAGTCCCTTTGGGATTTATCGCCCCGGACAACCTGCTGGTATTACTGGGTTGGATGCTTACAACGTGCTGTATGCTGACTCAAAGAAATGGTTAGAACAAGGCTGGATTGATTATATTGCGCCTCAACTTTATTGGCGCACAGACCAACCACAACAAAGTTATTCAGCGTTGCTAAAGTGGTGGACACAGGTAAACACAAAGCAAAGGCACGTTTATGCTGGTAACAATCTCACAGAACCAAGCAACAAGAGTCGAGACACTGATGAGATTGAAAAGCAGGTGAAAATCAGTCGTAGCCAAGCTGGACAGTTGTCACTGGGAAATATCTTCTTTAATGTCGGTGTTTTGACGCAAGATAGTCAGGGCATTGCTGATAAATTCCAAAGTCTGCTTTATAACAAACCTGCCCTACCGCCAACTTTACCTTGGCAAGATACAACACCACCCCCTCCACCCATTGGATTACAAGTTAATAACCGCAAACTGAGTTGGCAGCCTGGAGATAATCAGCCAATTCGTTCTTGGACACTTTATCGGCAGAGTGGCGATACTTGGACAATTCAGAGAATTTTGTCTGCTGGCACAACTTTCGCTACTGTCCAACAAGCGGGAACCTATGCTGTGTGTGCGGTGGATAGATTGGCGAATGAGAGTGTGGGAACAGTTATTACAGTTAGTTGAACAAAACCCGGATTTCTCACAAGCCATAAAAAATCAATTTACATGACCTATCGCACACGCGAATTAGTGTTACAAGCGTGCCATTTGGCTGTAATCGTTATTCTAGATGGCTTAAAGCTTTTATTAGTGCCATTGGACTTGACCGAATTAGAACTATAGACTAGACTATAGACATATCCAAAAATGAATCTACAACTCTTGTAAAACTTGGGTTGATACGTGTTTTTTGGAGATATGTAAGATACATGGATGCAGCAGACATGTCCCAAACATGACATCCCGTTACCTTTAAGGTCGAGGAATTCCGGTAAAGACGTTCTGAATACCAAAAATTTATTTTTTGGCGAAGGCTCCTTAAGGAGCCTTTGTTATTTATAAACTCGGTAATTTCCGATTATTCAATAAGTTTTTGGCTATGACGAAAAAGCCTACTTTTCTTATTTTACCTATACCTTCGTATCTTGGGTAGGCACTCACAATATGTAATCTAAACTTTTTGGTTTCTTTAAATACTTCAAAAACAACATAATAATCAACCTCAATACGTTTGAATTTAAAACTTTAACGGTTGCAAAATTCCCATACCCAGCGTGGCAGACTAACGTTGTCTTCTCAGATAGTGACTTGATAATGCTAGGTAACTGCTTCGATAATTCATATCTCTCAAAATTGAACCCTTCAGGGAATGGGATGTTAAAAACTGTATTCCTGGGCATCAACAGCAAGAAAATATTGGTGTCAAGGTGAAGGTTGTTGCTCAAAAGTTTGGTATTGATAGCAAAGCCGTTATTCCTGTCTCCTGTGATGAAAAATATAACTTGATAACGCTTGTGGATACAATCACCTATGCAATCCCCAAAGAGAAAAAGGTAACGTTTGTGGATTCTGTAAAAAAGGAAAATCGTTCAGAGAAAGCTAAAGAGGAAGCCAAAAGAGGTTTTTTTGAGGCATTAGGAGAACAAATCGGAGAATATATAGCAGGACTCACAGGAAAAGATTTTGGAAAAACCACAGGTTCTTCAGTCGATAAAACTATTGTTGGTAAGGCAGTCAATCTTATTGCTAAAATGTGGTTTAATTGGTGGTGATGAGATCATCAAGTGAGAATGGCTTAAAAACATCCTTAGCCCGTCGTATTCAATCAATCGACCGCCACCAGAGTTATAACTCAGGTAAAAAATCGGGTTTGAGGGCTTGCTCTGGCGTAAAGGGAGATTGTGCTGGGAAGATAGCCACATTCAATTCAGTTTCATCGGCAGCTAAGAGCCTAGCCTCGTCATAACACAGCCCGAAAACCTGATCAAAATAGGGTTTTAGGCTAGGACTTTCTTCTAAAGCTTGTCTGAGACGTTTGCGATGCTCCCGAATTGTGGCTCGCCAACTACCACGCTTCTCGGCTTGATATTTATACTTCAATAGATGCATTAGCACCACTTCCAAATTGCTTCTGAGTGCTTTCTTTTCACTCCTGCCCATTGTTTCAATTTCATCAATCAAATTCTCTAAATCCAGTTCTGTGAGCCGACCTTGTTTGAGCAGTTCTGCCGTGGTTTGAATCCACAGGTAAAAGTCTTGCTCATACAAAGAAGAACCAGATGTCGTTTGAGATTGGGGCAGTTGGGCAGTCATAAGCATCTTAGTTAGCGCCGACTAAACCTTATGCTAGCCCATTCTCAATCAATGTTTGGTCATTTGATAGAGTATTGCGTTAAAATGAACGATCGCTATCCTAGTTAAGTAATGCCTGGAAATTCCCGGAGGTGTGATTGACCAAGTTTATTTTGAAAATTCTGTGGTTAGACGAAAACGTTGCTCTAGCAGTCGATCAAATTGTCGGCAAAGGCACAAGTCCTTTAACGAAGTACTTTTTCTGGCCCCGAAATGATGCCTGGGAAGAGTTAAAAAAGGAACTAGAATCCAAACATTGGATTGCTGACCTGGATCGTGTCGAGTTGCTTAATAAAGCGACAGAAGTGATTAACTACTGGCAAGAGGAAGGCAGAAACCGTCCAATGGCAGAAGCTCAGTTAAAATTTCCAGAAGTTGCCTTCACAGGTAGCGCTTGATACAACAAGATTAGCGATCGCCCTGTTCTACAAGCTGCCACAGTTTGATAGTCTTGTCCCGGCTGCCACTTGCAATTAATTGTCTAACTTTGCTCACAGCAACAGCAGATACTGAGTCTACATGACCAGAGAGAGTAACAATCTCTTCTGCTGTGCTTACCCTCCAAAGTTTAACTGTTTTGTCGCAACTTGCACTTAGGAGCGTTTCGCCATCGGCACTAAAAGCCACAGCCACCACAGACCAAGAATGGCCTACAAGTGTGCAAATTAGCTGACCAGTGTTTACCTCCCACAATTTAATAGTGTTATCATCACTACCCGTCGCCAAAATTTGACCATCGGGACTAAAAGCGACTGTCAAAACCGCCCATGCATGACCCGAAAGGGTGCCTAACAAGCTATAGCATGCGCGGTTTTGAAGTTCTCTCTGGAAATCTTCTAATGCAGATATCTGCCACAAGCGAATTGTTCTGTCATAACTAGCGCTGGCTAAAAGCTGTCCTTGGGGACTAAATGCCACTGCATTTACCTGTAATTGGTGTCCAGTTATGCTGCAAATTTCTCTGCCACTATTTACATCCCAGAGTTTGATTGTCTTATCCCAGCTACCACTAGCGAGAATCTGCCCATCTGGACTGAAAGCAACTGATTTGACAGCGTGTGAGTGTCCCAATAGGGTGCAGATTTCCTCTAATGTCTCAACCTGCCACAATTTGATCGTTTTATCATCGCTAGCAGTTGCCAGAATTTGACCATCAGGACTGAAGGCAACTGATTTTACAGCTTGGGAATGTCCTGATAAGTTAGCTAAAACTTTTTGGGTTTTTAAATCCCACAATTTGACGATTTTATCATCACTAGCACTGGCTAAAGTATTACTGTCAGGACTGATGGCAAGGGCGTTCACACTACTTAATGTCCCAGAATGCCCAGTTAGGGTATGCAAGCATTGCCAAGGAGGATTTTGGACTTCGGCTACGGTTCCATCGAGCGACTTGTGCTGAGCGCAGTCGAAGTAAGTCGAGATGCTCAGTCGAACGATTTTGGATTTTGGATTTTGGATTTTGGCTTCCATACCCATTGCTTGCATAACTTCATCAGCCGATTGATAGCGACGGTTAACAGCATTTTGTAGCAGCTTGTCGAGGATTTGTGCCAAGCGTAGATGCCTTGGGTCTTGTCGCCAGATATCGCTTACCTTTGTAGTCAGATATTGTTGCCAAACCCAACAATCATTTGCAATATCAAATAAATCAAAGGGCGGAATCTGGGTAAGTAAGTAAATGCAAGTTACACCTAAGCTATATAAATCACTAGCAAAAACGGCTTTTCCCCTCGCTTGTTCTGGTGCGGCGTATTCTGGACTGCCGATACTGGTTTCAGATGTTAGCCGATCAATTTCTGTAACGATTTTCGCAGTCGTAAAATCGACTATGACTAAATCCCCCTTCTTGGTAATTGGGGATCTACGAATGATATTCTGGGGTTTAATATCGCGGTGGATGATGTTGCGATCGCTAATCAACTGAAAAACTGGCAGCACATCTTCTAAAAGTTCCCAAATCTGAGTTTCATTAAAAGCGCCCTCCTCTTCAACCACCTGAGCTAAATTAGTACCTCCAATAAACTCCTGCACTAAATAAAAATGCCCGTTCTGCTGAAAATAAGCTAATAAAGCGGGAATTTGCGGATGCTTTCCTAATTCTTCTAGCTGTTGCGCCTTTTGCTGAAAAGTAATAGAAGTTTCGGATTCGGGCGATAATTCTTGAACGACGCAAGGAATTGGCGGAAACTGACCCTCATCTACAGCGAGGAAGGTTTTACAGAATCCCCCTTTACCAATCTGTTTGAATAAACGATAACGTTCTTGTAAAAGCAAAATTTCTTTGCTCACAGGGCACTCACAATATAAATTCTGATTACATCTATAAAATTATGACACTCAACTTCTGGTCTAAGACAAATGGTATTTGGATAAATGCTATCAGTGTTGTTTTCGGTACAAGTGTTGGTATTCTTCTGAAAAATAGTTTTTCCTTACAAATGCAGATTACCGTAACACAAGGCGTAGCATTAATGACTCTTTTCATTGGGTCACGAATGACTAATAATCTTGCTCAAGTTCAAAATGGTCGGATTGATGGAGTCGTGTTAGGCTTACTCGCTATTGTATTAGGAGGGATTTTAGGAGATTGGCTACAAATTGAAGAGAAACTTCATTTTATCGGAGACTTGTTGAAACTATATTTTAAAGGAAATGGAAATTTTACAGAGGGTTTTGTTGCTGGAAGTTTATTATTTTGTATAGGGCCACTAGCTGTAATTGGCAGTCTCAACAATGGTTTAACTGGAAATAATAGTTTACTATTACTCAAAGCTACAATCGATGGTTTAGCAGCGATAGCTCTTAGTAGTAGCTTAGGTATAGGGGTGGGTTTTTCAGCTTTTGTTATTCTTTTTTATCAAGGGTTTATTTCTATAATAGCTGGATTTATGGTTCAAATTTTTCCTAATACAGAAAATGATCCCCGCTTATTATTATTAACGGGTGTGGGAGGGCTAATGGTTGTAGGACTAGGAATTAATCTGTTGGAAATAACTCACATTAGAGTAGCTTCTTTCCTACCAGCCTTAGTAATTGCTCCTCTTCTTTACTCATGTATTTATTGGATTAGTTTATTGAAAAATAACATTATTAAATTATTGAAAAACCGCTAACACGGTTCCACTTGCCAGCAATATAACAAAAACTTCACCCTGTCCCTCTCCTTAGTAAGGAGAGGGACAGGTTTTGCGTAGCAGAACCTTTCTTGAGGTTTTATTACTTATCCACTGGAAAATTCACAACTATAGAACCCATTTGACATCTAAGAAGGTGCAGCAAGCCTTTTAACCATCAACCGAATAAAACAAAGATTAACCTTGGCAGTCGCATTAGCTAAAGTTCTCTCGAAGTTCTTGACGAGGATTT
>Ga0123337_10004248_pt1 | contig 14717 bp, 18 predicted proteins | sample frozenSSSSmetaG_FD_89792 | JGI IMG/M metagenome (GOLD analysis project Ga0123337, IMG submission 89792) | Glacier valley bacterial and archeal communities from Borup Fiord, Nunavut, Canada, to study Microbial Dark Matter (Phase II) -... | ecosystem: Environmental > Aquatic > Freshwater > Ice >... | reverse complement strand
GCACCGATCCGATCAACTGCTGCAGCAGGGTGGTGTCGGCTGCCGTCATCAGCGGATCGCCCGCCTGCACGGGCAGCATTCTGCAGTCAGCCTTCTGCCCGACAGCGGCCTCGATGGCGCGCACGAAATCCATCAGTTCTTCCGGATGCCCGCCGGCCAGGTTGACCACGCGATAGGGCGCGACCGGTGATAGCGTATCCCCCGGTACCGGCTGGCCACGCACCGGCGCCAACGGCACCAGCCGCATGACGGCCTCGATCAGGTCATCAACATATGTGAAATCCCGTCGCATCTCGCCCTGGCCATAGATGTCGATGGGGCGGCCCGCAAGGATCGCGGCGACGAACTTGAACAGCGCCATATCGGGTCGACCCCATGGGCCATAAACGGTAAAGAACCGTAGCATGGTGGTGGGAATGTCGAACAGGTGCGCATAGGAATGCGCCATTGCCTCATTGCTCTTCTTGGTTGCCGCATAGAGCGAGATCGGCGCGTCAGCCGCATCCAACTCGGAAAAGGGCATCTTGGTATTGCCGCCATAGACCGAACTGGTTGAGGCCGCCAGGAAATGCACCGGCTTGTGCGCCCGTACCGCCTCGAGCACATTGGCCGTGCCCACCAAGTTTGAGCTGATATAGCTCTGCGGCTGCTCGATACTGTAGCGCACCCCGGCCTGAGCGGCCAGATGCACGACGACCTCGGCCTCCGCCTGACGCAGCGAGTCGGCCAGCAGCGCGGCATCCTCCAGGCGACCCTCAACGGCCGTGAACCCCGGTGCCGCCGCCAGTTCAGCCAGGCGCGCCCGTTTGAGGGTGATGTCGTAATAGTCAGTTACCCCGTCAAAGCCTGTAACCTCATGCCCCTCGTTGAGAAACCTGCGGGCCAGATGGTACCCGATGAAGCCGGCGGTTCCGCTGATAAATATCTTCAAGGCAAACTCTTTTCAGGTCGGCGCGACGCCAGCACATCGCGTTAGGTTGACAAGCGGGCGGGACCGCTCATGTTGCCCCACCCTGCCCGCATCAGTCTATTCGGCTGCCTCCGTCAGGGCGTCCCGGCCGCTCGAGCCGGCTGGCCGACCCACACTGTAATACTCAAAGCCGTGCTTGATGACGTCTTCAGCATTATAGACGTTGCGCAGGTCCACCAGCACCGGCGTTTTCATTGCCGTCTTCATCCTGGCTAGGTCGAGCGAACGGAACTCGTTCCATTCTGTCACCAGCACCAGCGCATCCGCGTTGTCGGCAACCGCATAAGAACTGCCGACATACTCGACATGGTCGATCAAGCCGCGAGCGGCTTCCATGCCATGCGGGTCATAGGCCACCACGCGGGCGCCCTTGTCGAGCAGGCCCTGGATGATGTCGATGGACGGCGCCTCGCGCATGTCGTCGGTATTGGGCTTGAAAGTCAGGCCCAGCACGCCGATCGTCTTGCCGCGCACATCGCCGCCACAGGCCGCTATCACCTTGCGCGACATGGCCCGCTTGCGCTGGTCATTGATCGACACGGTGGTCTCGACCAGACGCATCGGGCTGCCGAAATCCTGAGCGATCTTGACGAGCGCCAGCGTATCCTTGGGAAAGCACGATCCGCCGTAGCCGGGACCCGCATGCAGGAATTTCGAGCCAATCCGGTTATCCAGCCCGATGCCGCGCGAGACTTCCTGCACATTGCCGCCGGCGGCCTCGCATAGGTCGGCGATTTCGTTGATGAAGGTGATCTTCATGGCCAGGAAGGCATTTGCCGCATACTTGATCAGCTCGGCCGTGCGCCGGTTGGTGAACATCAGCGGCGACTTGTTGAGATAAAGCGGGCGATAGACTTCGGTCATCACCGAACGGGCGCGCTCGTCCTCGATGCCCACTACAATGCGATCAGGGCGCTTGAAGTCGTCGATCGCCGCGCCTTCGCGCAAGAATTCCGGATTGGAGACCACGGCCACGTCGGCTGCCGGGTTGGTGCTGGAAATGATATGGGCGACCTCGTCGCCGGTGCCGACGGGCACAGTCGACTTGGTCACAACCACGGTAAAGCCGGACACCGCGTCGGCCACTTCTTGGGCCACCGCACGGACATAGCTCAGGTCGGCATGGCCGTCTCCGCGGCGCGATGGCGTGCCAACGGCAATGAACACGACTTCTGCAACCGGCACCGCTTCCCTAAGATCGGTGGTGAATGACAGCCGTCCTGAAGCAACATTGGCCTTCACCAGCTCACTCAGACCAGGCTCATAGATCGGTATTTGGCCAAGCTTGAGGGCATCAATCTTGCGCTCGTCCGTATCGATACAGACCACGTCATGCCCGAAGTCGGCAAGACAGACACCAGTAACCAGACCAACATAACCCGAACCAACAATGGCTATTTTCATGGGAGCAGCACCCTCAATCCAAGACCTGCACAATAGCGAGAACCGCTGTAAAAGTCGTGCTAGAAACAAGCTACTGGAGTTATGACCTACCTCCATGATTAATGCTGCTTCTGCGCATCGAAAAATACACATGGCAACCTTGCGGCACGCGCGAGCTGCCTCCGCAGAATGCCCTGCCTATCTCCCGTTCACTGGCCCTCCGGTGGCACACCGCCGCGCAGCCGCTTGATGCCCGAGCGGATCGATTTGCCATCGAGGCGCTTTCGCTTGGACGCCAGCGTTGGCCGCGTCGCCACCCGGAACTTGGGCACATGCGAGGCCGCCACCAGCAGTGCCACCAGCTTGTCCAGCGCATCGGCGCGGTTCATCGGCTGGTCGCGGTGCGAATTGGCGGTGATGACGATCACGCCGGCCTTGGTCAGCCGCTTGCCGGCCAGGGTGGCAGCACGCCGTTTCATGGCCTCGGGAATGGACGGGGAGTTTTCCAGGTCAAAGCGCAGCTGCACCGCGCTCGATACCTTGTTGACGTTCTGCCCGCCCGGCCCGGCCGAGCGCACGAAGGTCTCCTCGATCTCGCTCGGGTCGATGGAGACGGAGCGGGTAATGACGATGGGATCAGCCATGTCCCGCTCCTTGCTTGTTAACTGCGCAATCGTCCGGCGTAAATGATCTCGCCTTCGTGGATGATCAGGCCCTTCATGGTCGCCTTGTACTTGCCCTCGACCGCGGTCTTCTCGATCCAGCCTTTTTCCAGCATGCGGGCAAAGACCTTTTCGCCCACATCCTTGAAGTCGTCGGGACCGAGCGCATTGTCCTCGCCCATATGGGTGATGACTTTGATCTCGCGGTTGGATGGACGCAGCGGCATGGCTCAGGCCGCCTTTGCCTTGAGGTCAGGCGGGGTCGCGTCGGCCATGAGCGCCACCAGGGCATCCATGAACGGCTCTACCTTCTGGCCTTCGGTGCCGAGACGGCGCACCGATACAGTCCCCTCCTCGGCCTCGCGCTTGCCCACCACGAACATCAGCGGCACCTTGCCGACAGAATGCTCGCGCACCTTGTAGTTGATCTTCTCGTTGCGCACGTCGAGCTCGGCGCGGATGCCAGCCGCCTTGAGCTGGCGCACCAGCTTTTCGGCATAGTCATCGGCTTCCGAGACGATGGTGGCCACCACCACCTGCGTCGGGGCCAGCCACATCGGCATGCGCCCGGCATAGTTCTCGATCAGCATGCCGATGAAGCGCTCCAGCGATCCCAGGATCGCCCGATGCAGCATCACTGCATACTGGCGCGAACCGTCCTCGGCGATATAGGTCGCGTCGAGCCGCTCGGGCAGCACATAATCGAGCTGCAGCGTGCCCACCTGCCAGCTGCGGCCGATGGCATCCTTAAGGTGAAATTCGAGCTTGGGTGCATAGAAGGCGCCTTCGCCTTCGGCGATCTCGAAGTCATAGCCGGTCGCGCGCAGGGCATCGCCCAACGCCTTCTCAGCCGCGTCCCAGCGCTCGATCGTGCCACCAAACTTTTCCGGCCGGGTCGCCAGCTTGATGACCACATTGTCAAAGCCCATATGACCATAGACCGAATAGAGCAGATGCACGAAATGCTCGGTCTCGGACTGGATCTGGTCTTCGCGGCAGAAGATATGCGCGTCGTCTTGGGTCATCTGGCGCACGCGCATCAGCCCGTGCAAGGCGCCATGCGCCTCGTTGCGGTGGCAGCAGCCGAATTCTGCCATGCGCAGTGGCAGATCGCGATAGCTCTTGATGCCCTGGTTGAAGATCTGCACGTGGGCCGGGCAGTTCATAGGCTTGAGCGCCATCAGGTCGCCCTTGCCACTGAGCACCGGACCTTCTTCCTCGGTCCCGGGCACCTCGTCGGGCACCACGAACATGTTTTCGCGATACTTGCCCCAGTGTCCGGAGAGCTCCCAGAACTTCGAGCTCATCAGCTGCGGTGTTTTGACTTCCTGATAGCCGGCGGTATCCAGACGGCGCCGGATATAGGCCTCCATCTGGTGGAACAGCACATAGCCCTTGGGATGCCAGAACACCGAGCCCTGCGCTTCCGGCTGGAAGTGATAAAGGTCCATCTCTTGGCCAATCTTGCGATGGTCGCGCTTTTCCGCCTCTTCCACCATGTGCAGATAGGCGTCGAGATCTTCCTTGGTCGCAAAGGCCGTGCCGTAGATACGGCTCAGTACCGGGTTATTGCTGTCACCCCGCCAATAGGCGCCGGCCACCTTGGTCAGCTTGAACGCCATGCCGACATCCTTGACCGAGCGCATATGCGGGCCACGGCACAGGTCGATCCACTGACCCTGCTTGTACATCTTGAGCGACTGGTCGGCCGGAATGGCGTCGACCAGCTCGACCTTGAAGTTCTCGCCCCGTGCACCGAAGAAGTCCTTGGCCTGGTCGCGGCTCCAGATTTCCTTGGTGAAGGTCGCCCCGCGCTCGATGATCTCGGCCATCTTCTTTTCGATGGCCGGGAAGTCCTCTTCCGAGAACGGCGCGTCGCGCTTGAAGTCGTAATAAAAGCCGTTCTCGATCACCGGGCCGATCGTCACCTGCGTATCGGGCCAGAGTTCCTGCACGGCCTCGGCCAGCACATGCGCCGCGTCGTGCCGGATCAGCTCCAGCACGTCCTTGGAGCCGCTGTCGCGCGTCACGAATTCAATGCGGCCATCGGCCTCCGGCGCGTCGCTGAGATCGCTCAGCACGCCGTTCCAGCGCATGGCGACGGTCTTCTTGGCCAGGCTCTTGGAGATGCCGTCGACGATGGTGGTCCCGGTGGTGCCACGCGGATAGTCGCGAGTTGCACCGTCGGGAAACGTCACCTTGATCGTCATTTTGGATCTCCAGAAATATCTGAGATGCAGCGGAAATCACTGCAAGGGCGTCTGTCTAGCACGGTTTTCCGCCTATGCCAGCCGCAGAGCGCACCAAAAACGCGATGTCATCCCGGCGTAGCCAGGGGTCCATCCTGCGATAGTCCGGCCGCCGGCAAGCACTGCATGCCTGGAATGGATGCCCCGACCTATCCCGGCAGCCCGTCAAACTGTGGCAGGTCGTCGGTGATCTCATGCCGGGGCGCCTTGGACGCCACGAACATATGGAATTGCGGCTTGATGCTCGGCGCGTCGATCAGCGTCCCCATGGCCACATGGCCGTTTCCGCTCTCCGCAATGCGCGAATACAGAAACGAACCGCAGCGGCGGCAATGCACGTCATGGGTGCTGTCGCTGTCGCCATAGATCAGCAGATGCTCATGCCCCTGGGTCAGGCTGATCTTTCGAAGCTGATTGCCGCCATCGGCTTGAAGGCCGATCCCGTGGCGCGTCTGCATTGCGAACAGTGACAGTTGAACGCCGCGTGAAACTCGTCCGGCACCGAATAGCGTACCGTCCCGCACAGGCACGAACCGCTAATGGTCATGCCCATGTCCCGTTCCCGTCCATGTTCCATAGCGCCACGGCTGATACCATCGCGCCGCCGCCGGCAGGCTCTCGGGCACGGGGTCATAGCCATCCGTGCCGCCCGGCCGGCAGCGCACGAACCGCGCCAGGCCCATCCAGCCGCCCGGCCAGAAGCCGAACTTCCAGATCGCGTCGCCGGTGTATTCCGAGCAGCTGGGTAGATGCCGGCAGGTCCGCCCGGCAAAGGCCGACAGCGTATAGCGGTAGATAGTGATGAGCAGCACGGCGGTGAATTTGAACGGCAGGTCGACGACGCGCCAGAAGGCGGCACTGAATCGATCCATCACCGCACCGCCGCAAGTGATTCTGCGGACTCGGCTTTTTCGATTGCCGCAACCACTGCATCAAATACCAGCAGCGTCGACAGGTGCCGAGCGGGATAGTCCCGGACCGGCTCGAGAAACCCCAGGTCACTCCATTTGCCAGCGGGCGGCGCGCCATTCTCCTTGAGCATGGCATGCATCTGCACCCGCAGGTCACGGAACGCCCCCACCGGCGTACCGACAATCTCCCGCGCCACCACGGCAGCCGACGTCTGTCCCAGAGCGCAGGCGGAGACAGCGTGGCCATAACCCTTGATCACGCCGTCTGCGATTACCACATCGACCTCGACCACCGAACCGCAGACCCGGCTCACCTTGCGGGCCGAACCGTCCGGATCGGCCAGCCGGGGTGGCTGCTGGGCATTACCCGCAAGATCAAGTATCTTTTGAGAATAGAGATCGCTGAGTTCCATCAACCAAACAATTCTGTTTCTTGTCGCCCTTGGCGCTGCTCCTTATATAGGGGCTCGCAGGCGAACTGTCAGGTTGTTGTACCCACTGGTCCAATATCGCGGCATCCGCGTACCAAAGGCCTCACGCAAAGGAGCCGCCCCATGGATGCCCGACCCACACCGCTCGGCGCCGTTCTTTCTTCCACTGCCGCCTTCACGCGCCCTACTCAGGATGAAGCGGAAGCGGCGGTACGCACGCTGATCGCCTGGGCCGGTGACGACCCGACGCGCGAGGGCCTGCTCGAAACCCCTGCCCGCGTGACTCGCGCCTATGGTGAGCTCTTCGCAGGCTATGGCCAGGATGCCGGCACGGTGCTGTCCAAGACCTTCAAGGATGTCGGCGGCTATGACGATATCGTCCTGGTGCGCGACATCCCGTTCAATTCCCATTGCGAACACCACATGGTCCCCTTTGTCGGCAAAGCCCATATTGCCTATCTTCCCCATGACGGCGTGGTGGGCCTCTCCAAGCTGGCGCGCCTGGTGGAAGTCTTCGCCCGCCGCCTGCAGACCCAGGAAAACCTGACCGCGCAGATCGTCGACGCCATCAACGAACACCTCAACCCGCGCGGCACCGCCATCATGCTCGAGGCCGAACATATGTGCATGTCCATGCGCGGCGTCCGTGCCCACGGCGCCTCCACGATCACCCACCGCTTTACCGGCGTCTTCGCCGAGGATCGCGTCGAGCAGGATCGCTTCCTGGCCCTGATCAGCCGGCGCTGACCCTACTGGATCAACCGGCGGGGCGGCGCTAGAAGGATGTCCATGACAATTTCCTTTGCCGACCCCGCCGCCCTCACCCACGACCAGCTTGAAGAAGGCACGGCCTTCGCCCCGCGTTTTGACGCGGCCGGTCTCGTGACCGTCGTCACCGTCGAAGCCGGCAGCAATGCCGTGCTGATGCTGGCGCATATGAACGCGCAAGCGCTGGCGCTGACGCTGGAAACCGGCATCGCCCATTACTGGTCCCGATCGCGCAGCAAGCTCTGGAAAAAGGGCGAAACCTCCGGCGAACTGCAGGAGGTCGTCGAGCTGCGCACTGATTGCGACCAGGACGCCCTTGTTCTGGTGGTCAACCAGACCGGTCGCGGCGCGGCCTGCCATACCGGCCGCCAATCCTGCTTCTACCGCCGCGCCATCGTCACCGATGGCGTCGTTAAACTCGAGGATACCGGGCTGCCGCGCCTGTTCGATCCGGCTGAGGTTTACGCCAAGCCCTAGCTGCGCCGCTCGAACAACCCGACCAGCAGGAAGCCGGCAACAAAGCCGCCCAGATGGGCCTGCCAGGCCACGGCCACGTCGGCCCCGGTAAAAATCGGCAGCAAGGGCACGGCGGCGTTCAGCACCACCCAGATCAGCACGAAGGTACGTGTGCGCGAATCGCGCCAGACCTCTGCCAGACTGGCCAGCCGGCGGCCCATGATCACCCGCTGCCCGGTTTCGGGATGCTGGGCGACAATCACCGGCTGGAAGATGAACCGCACCGCCGCACCGGTCAGCCCCGAGACCCCGCCCGAGGCGCCGATGAGATAGGCGCCCGTATAGAGCGAGGTTGCGGCAAACAGCGTCGCGCCCGCCGCCGCCGAGACAAAGAACAGCGCCAGCATCGGCCCTGCCCCATAGCGGCGGACGACCGGCGTGGCGAAAATAGCGAACCACACCGCGTTGAACAGCAGATGATCCCAGCCGCCATGCAGCAGCGCATGGGTAAACGGCGTCCACAGCAGCGGCACGGCCAGGGTCGGATCGCTCGACCCTGCCACGATGCGCAGCGGCTGGAAGGCAAACCAGAACATCAGCTGCCGCAACCCGTCCGCGTTAAGAATCACGGTTGATGCTAGATGAATCGCCACCAGCACGCCGATCACGGCCGTTACCGAGCCCGGCAACAGGAACACCGGCTCGCGCCCGGCAGGCGGGGCATTGTCCGGCGACGACCCTTGTTCAGACATCACTTCTCTCCGACTCGCTGGCAGGCTGCGGCTTCCAGCCTTCTTTTCCACATTGGGACACCCACGTTAACCTTAACTATTGTTTAAGAGCGCTTTTGCAGTGGGGTTTTGCGAATGTCGCCCTACCGCAGAAGCGTTCCATCAGGGGGAACGTCGATGCACGTATGGCGGGTCAAGCAACATGCAGAAGACGAGCACCAAGACGCTCTATGACTATTGGAATTCCATCCGTGGCTCGCGCAGCGCGCCCGAACGGAAGGATATTGACCCCACGCAGATCCGCGAGGCTTTGGCCAATACGTTCATCCTGGAACTCGATGAGGGCGACAAGTTCTCCTTCCGCCTAGCCGGCTCGCACTTGTGCACCAGCTATTGCCGTGAACTCAAGGGTCGCTCCTTCTCCGGCCTCTGGCATGAGCGCGATGGCGACGCCATGGAGACGCTGATCCGCGCCGTCACCGAGGACCATGCCGTGGCTTTGGTCACCTTCCAGGGCACCACTGCCCTGCACACAAAGGTGAGCTTTGAAACCATCCTGATGCCACTGCGGCACAATGGCTCCACCCATACCCGCCTGCTCGGCGCCATGACGGCGCTCGACGAGCCATATTGGCTTGGCGTGCAGCCCATCATGGAACAGCGCATCACCGGCCTGCGCCTGATCTGGCCCGATGACATTGCGGTGCAGGACAAGGTGCGCGAAGTCGCCACCAATGTTGGTCCGGACACCGGCTATGCCAACCACACTGCCCCCATGGCCATGCCCGCCATGGTGTTTGGCCGCACCGCCCGCCGCTATGCCCATCTGGCCGTTATCGACGGCGGCCGTCAGTAAGCACAATGCCAAGCTGCACCCGACAATTTGCGCGGCATTTGCCGCGCAAACCGGGGTGCCGCAGAACCATGCGTTAACCAAGACCGGCTAGTCTGCGCTCCACACCAAGGGGTTGGCAGCCAGATGCTTAGCGACGATCTTCCCTCTCCGCAGTTCGTTGCCCCTGCCCGCACCGTTGCGACGGCGGGCAAGTACCAGCGCGTCCAGGTCTCCATTCTTGGCCGCTACATGCTGGCCGACCGCCGGGAGTTTCCTTGCCAGGTCCTCGCCATGTCGCCCGGTGAAGCCGTGGTCATCGCCCCGGCAGCAGGTGGCGTGGGCGAGAGGGTCGTCGCCTATCTTGATGCCATAGGTCGCATTGAAGGCACGATCCTCAGCCAGGTCGATGGTGGCTTCGTCATGGATCTGGCAGCCTCGCCGCGCAAGCGCGACAAGATGGCCGCGCAACTGACCTGGCTGGCCAACAAGGATATCCTCGACCTGCCCGAGGACCGGCGGCACGAACGCGTCGTCCCAGATATTCGTCACTCTACGGTCGTCCTCGATGACGGACGGCGCTACAACTGCAAGATCATCGACATCTCCCTGTCCGGCGCCGCCATAGAGCTCGATGTGCGGCCGGCTATGGGCACCAATGTCACGTTAGGCCGCATGCGAGCCCGGGTCGCCCGTCATTTCCAGAACGGCGTCGCGGTGGAATTCATCTCCGCCCAGGAAATGCTCACCGTCGTCCAACAAAACCTTCGCATGCACTAGAGCATCGAGCTGAGACATGGGAACGGGTTTTCCCCAAACACGATGCGACGCTAAATATCCGGGGCCTGAGATTTGACCCTTTAAAGTCTTCTGAGCTGCAGCGCGACTGATGACACTGACGCCATGCCGCTGTTCCGCCGCCAGGAATACCATTACAACAGTTCCATGACTCTCAACCTGCGCTCGATTCTGCCGCTCCTCGTGACCTTGGGCTGCCTCTTTCTCGCTCTTGCCCAACCTGCCCGTGCTGATGATCGGGCCGACTGGCAAGGCTATTCCTGGCAAAAGTTCGGCATTGCCAAGTGCCTGTCCACCGGCGCTGCACTCATATGCCCCGCCTATCACCAGAAGTGGGACTGGAAACGCAACCAGTGGGTGGATATCGTCATCTCCATCGATGGGGCAACCGGACGGCTCGACCTCAGCCAGCAATTGACCAATCGCGATCCGCATGACGACGACGACGTGTGCGTCACGATGCTGATCCTCGACCAAGCGGGGCGCACCATCCTCGCCCACCATCAGAACTGGCACTCGCGCCATCGCACCGTGATGCAGGACAATTTTGTCCTACGCTCCCCCAATCTCGCAGCCGCCGCCTCTGTTCACATCGGCTCCAAGCAGTGCCGGCAAGGCAGCCATCAGGACGATGCGGTCTATGCGGCGGTGCTCGTCGAAATCGTACCCTGAGCCGGCCCGACTAAGTGCTTGGTCGGCATGGTTAACTGGCCCATAAGGCAATCGATAAAACACGTATAAAAACTACACGGCAGTTTTCGGATCAGGGCAAGCCGCCCTCTCTAACGTGGTCTCCATCAGGGAGATCGCGCAATGCACATCAATACTCGGGGACTGGGAGCCGCACTGCTGGGGGCCTTCATGGCACTCGCAGCACTGGTCACACCCACCCAGGCCTTCGACACGACTAACGTTGCCTTTGTCCAGACCAATGCCGGCACGACGAGCATACCGGTCGGGCATGCCGTGTTCTGCCAGAGCCGCCCCGACGAATGCCGGTCGCACGACCAGGTCGTCCCGGCCATCTCGCTCAATGACGCGCTGTGGCAGCAATTGCTGTCGGTCAACGCGCAGGTCAACGGCGCCGTGGTGCCGGTGACCGACCACGACCTGTACCAGACCACCGAATTCTGGACCTATCCCAACGGCTATGGCGATTGCGAAGACTATGCCCTGGCCAAGCGCCGCGACCTGATCAATGCCGGCTGGCCCGCCAGCACCTTGCTGATGGCCGTGGTCAAGCAGGCCAATGGCGAGGGTCACGCCGTGCTCATGGTGCGCACCGACCGCGGCGACCTCGTGCTCGACAACCAGATCGGCTCGGTCGATCTGTGGAATGCCACACCCTACCATTTCATCAAGCGCCAGTCCCAGGCCAATGCCGGCCAGTGGGTCGACATGATCGACAACCGCGAAGTGGTCACTGCCACCGCCGGGATCAACTAGCGCCTATACCGGTTCCGGACCCCGCCCCAAGACTATCCCTGATAGGGGTCTGATGAATGAGGCCAGCACCGCTCACGCGATGCTGGCCTCATTACGTTCGGTACGTCGAAGCCGCCCGGTGACGTCCGGCAGCAGGCAATCTAGTAGCGCAGGGCGACAAAGGCCCCCATGAAGATAAGACCGGTGATGAACGCCCAGCCAAAGGCAACCACGGCCGACACCATGGCGGACGTCATGGAAATCGTGCCGCCCTTTTCCTGGCGCCAGCCGAGCTGCAGCATGATGTAGGGGCCGCAGACAAAGCTCATGGCCAGATTGCCCATCGAGCCCACGAAGTTCTTGCCGTCATAGCGCAGCATGGCCTGCTGGTTGCCCAGCCATTGATAAAGATGGGTCCCTGCCCCCGAGATGCAGAGCCCCACGGCGATCAAGTACAGTGGTAGCAATTCCTTGAACATGCCGTCCGCCCCATCATTCGGCGCAATGTGCCGAGCGCCAAAATTAACCCTTCATTAAGCATATTGACTGCCCAATCAGCTGTCACCTCCCCTCACTGAATCTGGTTAACGCACGCAATGAAATCGCAACCCGCCCCGGCGGCCGGGGGCACTGCCCATCATGGCCTGGCCTACAACATGGCCGGCATCGCGGTTCTCGTGCTGCTGCTGGCGGTGGGAGCTGCCTATCTGGTCGATGAACTCAGCCGTGTATCGCGCGCCGCCACCCCGGCCCTGACCGATGGCGATCCAGTCACCCAGACCATTTCGGGGCGCGAACTGGCCATTCCCACCAGCTGGTTCCGCTTTGGCGAGCAGATTCGCGACGGTTTTACCGATCAGATCGACCTGCGCCTGATGCTGACCACCGCCGATGGCGCTGTGCTGCCTGTTGATGTGACGCTGCTGCCCCGCAGCCGCGCCCGCACCAGCGCCAGCCTTCTCGACGGGGTCTATCTGCACCAGTTCAGCACCGAGACCCTGGGCGGCGTCGCCGGCCTCGTGGGCAAGCCGATGCTGCAGCGCAACGGCTATATCGGCGAGAGCGTCTGGTATGACGCGCTGTCACCCAATCCGTTCGTGGCCAAATGTCTGGATGCTGTGGAAGCGGGGGGAGCCGGCCAGTGCGTGCGCACCGTCTATCTGCCCAGCGGCATTGCCGCCATTTATGCCTTTGACGCCACGGTTCTGCAATCGTGGCGCCAGTTTGATGCCGGCATGGAGCTCTGGCTCACACGCATCGGCGCCTATTGAGGCCTAGAGATCTTCCAGATCGATATCGAGGATCGACATGTTGAAGATGTAGGATTTGTCGCCATCCTCGTCATCGGCATGGATCAGCCCGATCGACTCATCGCCGATATAGACCTCGACCGAATCGTCGAGCTTGTGACGCGGGCGCACATCGATATTGGGATTGTTGAACTTCATCTGCAGGAACTTCTGCAGCTTGATGATCTCGGGTTGGTTCACTGTCGATGTCCTGCTGATTTGGGTAAGCCGGCAATCTAGCCACCACTGCCTGTCACACAACCCCTGTTGGGAGCCATTTTAGCGGTGACAACCAGTAGCCCGGCCTTGCGGCCCTAGCCGTTCATATCGTGCACGAGGACCATCTGGTCCATCACCAGCGCCGGCTGCGCACACCCGGCCTCGCCGATCACCTTGGCCGGCACGCCGGCAACGGTGACCCGTGGCGGCACTTCCTTGAGCACCACCGATCCGGCGCCGACCCGCGAGCAATCGCCGATCTTGATATTGCCCAATACCTTGGCGCCGGCGCCGATCAGTACGCCATTGCCGATCTTGGGATGCCGGTCCTGGTCCGATTTGCCCGTGCCGCCAAGGGTCACCCCCTGCAGCAGCGAGACATTGTCGCCCACGACGGCGGTCTCCCCGATCACCAGCCCGGTACCATGGTCGAGCATGATGCCCTTGCCGATCACCACGGCCGGGTTGATATCGACCTGGAAGACCTGGCTGGAGCGGCTTTGCAGATAAAGCGCAAAGTCACGGCGACCGGCCTTGAACAGGGCATGGGCAAAGCGATGCGTCTGGATCGCCTGGTAGCCCTTGAAGAACAGCAGCGGCTCGACGGCGCGGTGGCACGCCGGGTCGCGTTCCAGCGTCGCAGCCAGGTCGACCCGTGCATTGATGCCGATTTCGGGCGCCTGCACCAGGATATCGGCAAAGGCCTGCCGGATCAGGTCGGAGGAGACGTCGGCATGGTCCAGCCGTGCCGCCAGCCGATGCGCCAGCGCCTGCTCGAAAGTGTCATGGTTGAGCACCGACGAAATGGCCATATTGGCCAGCGACGGCTCGGCCTCGACGATCTGTTGCGCGCCCGCCCGTACGGCCGCCCATACCGGATCCACCGATGTGATCTCCGCCGTGGTCTTTGACGCTGTCTTGGCGTTGGTGGGCATGGCGCGGCTCCGCTTCATCGTGGTCTAGCGATATAGGCTATTTTGTACCCCAAGACAAAGCGCCGGCATGCGATTTGGTTCACGAATGGCTGTTCGCGGGAAAAGTCCTGCCCAGAAAGGCCAGTCCCGCCGCCTTGAAAGCCTTGTCGCCGGTGGCGCGCATATGGTCACGCTTTGGGATTACATAGGCCTCGCCCTGCGGCAGCAGTTCAGCCAGCGGCTCGGGTGCCCCCGCCATGCTGTCGGCCTCGCCTACGGCCACCAGCGCGGGCACATTGATGCGCCGCACATCGGCCCGCGCCATCGGCTCGCGCGAGGTTTCCATGCAGGCCGCCAGCGCCTCGCGATCCGATTTGGTATGGTCGGCAAAGATGCGGAACTGCCGCGCCGTCGGATGCGTCAGCCCCTCCAGCGCCGGCGCCCGCAGCCCGGCAATGATGTCATTGCCGTCGCTGAGCCCGTTGATCAGGTTCATCCCCATGCCACCCAGAATCAGGCAAGCAACGCGCTCTTCATGGCCGAACGCCATGAAGGCCGCGATCCGCGCGCCCATCGAATAGCCCAGCACGGCAGCCCTTTCGATCCCTAGGTGATCGAGCAGCGCCACCGCATCCCCAGCCATGTCCTGCGGATGGTAGCGCTCCGGGTCATGCGGCTT
>Ga0123337_10004243_pt1 | contig 14724 bp, 14 predicted proteins | sample frozenSSSSmetaG_FD_89792 | JGI IMG/M metagenome (GOLD analysis project Ga0123337, IMG submission 89792) | Glacier valley bacterial and archeal communities from Borup Fiord, Nunavut, Canada, to study Microbial Dark Matter (Phase II) -... | ecosystem: Environmental > Aquatic > Freshwater > Ice >... | reverse complement strand
CTGTCCTCCCTCAAGGCACATCGCGAGAGCGTGATGACGGCCTGCGAATCCAGGTTCTCTCCGCTTCCGGTGCTCACGTGCAGAACGCACGCTGCGCGCCGGTTCTCGATAACCCGTCTTCTCGACTCGTCCTGACGCACTCTCAATGCACCTTGCCGGTGATCTAGAGCGTTTCGATCCGGATCAATTGCGGTTGTCCGACGATAAACCCGTCGGCGGCGATCTGCGCAAGCGATTCACGCACGGCCGATTCCAAAGTCTGTTGAGTGATCATCACCACTGTGCGGGTGGGCGAGCCATCAGGTGCGATGGCCTTAGCGCTCAAATCGGACCGCTGGATGACAGAATCGATGGAAATGCCGCGCTCGCCCATGCGGGTGGCGATGGCGGCCAGGGCACCGGGCACATCCTTGGCGCTGAGGCGGATGTAGTAGCCGCCATCATGCGGCCGCATGGCGGCCTCGCGATAGGGCAGCAATTCATCGGAGGGCACGCCAAGCGGCGGCACGCGCGTGCCGCGGGCAATGTCGAGAATGTCCGACAGCACCGAAGACGCCGTCGGCGGACCGCCGGCGCCCGGGCCGGCCAGCAGCAATTCGTGCACGTGGTCGGTTTCCAGCGCCACGGCATTCATCACCCCATCGACGCCGGCAATGGCGCTGCCCCTGGGCACGAAGGTGGGGTGGACGCGCTGCTCGATGCCGTCATCGGTGCGCTGGGCAATGCCGAGCAGCTTGATCTTGTAGCCGAGATCGGCTGCGACCTGGATGTCGTGCTGGGTGATGCCGGTAATGCCCTCGACCCGGATCTTGTCGGGGGCCAGTTCATAGCCGAAGCAGAGCGTCGCCAGGATGGCCAGCTTGTGGGCGGTATCGTAGCCGTCGACATCAAAGCTCGGATCGGCCTCGGCATAGCCCAGCGCCTGCGCATCCTTGAGGCAATCGGCAAAGGAGATGTCCTCGTTGCCCATGCGGGTGAGGATATAGTTGCAGGTGCCGTTCATGATGCCGAAGACCTTGGCGATGCGGGCCGAGCCCAGACCCTCGCGCAGGGTCTTGATCACCGGAATGCCGCCGGCGACCGCCGCTTCAAAGCCCAGCTGAGCGCCGGTATCCTCGGCCAGCTTGGCTAGCTCGGTACCATGCTTGGCCAGCAGCGCCTTGTTGGCGGTGACCACGGGACGGCCGATTTCCAGCGCCGCCTTGACGGCGGCCAACGCCGGGCCGTCTTCGCCGCCGATCAGTTCGACAAACAGATCAATGCCGTCCGATTTGGCTAAAGCCACCGGATCATCGAACCAGTCGAGCCCGGAAATATCGATGCCGCGATCGCGCGAGCGCGAGCGGGCGGCAACGGCGGTGACCACGAGCTGGCGGCCGAGTTTCCTGGTCAGCTCCGCGCCGTCCTTTTGCAGGATGCGCACCAGGGTGGCGCCGACATTGCCCAGGCCCGCCACGCCGACCCGCAACGGCGGCAGCGCCGTGCCGTCGCCGAATTCCTGCATCGCCTTGAGGATGCGGGTGCGGGTGTCGGAACGCGGCTCACGCCCCTCGCGCAGGTCGAACACGAAGAGCGGATCGCCCGCCACGGTCCGGCCGAAGCGGGTCGGCGTCCACCCGCGGGCAGAGATAAAGGTTTCAACGGCTTGGCGGAAAGACTGGATATCGCTCATGGTGGCGACATCTGCATAGGAATATGCCTAGTCGTCAATAGGAGTTCACCGAAAACCCTTGCAGATCTGGGCCATGCCTACCGATTGGTCGACATGGCCAAATCTGCGCGCCGATCAGCCAGCCAGCGGCACGACATTGCCGGCGCCGGCCTTGCCGCCGAGCAGTTTCTTGACGTTGCGCGCGGCCTGGCGGATGCGCTGCTCGTTCTCGACAAAGGCCAGGCGGATATACTGGTCGCCATATTCGCCAAAGCCGACGCCCGGCGCGACGCCCACGCCGGTCTCGCGGATCAGCAGCTTGGCGAATTCGAGCGAGCCGAGATGGGCATATTGCGCCGGAATGGGCGCCCAGGCGAACATGGTCGCCTTGGGCACGGGGATGTCCCAGCCGGAGCGGCCAAAGCTCTCCACCATGACGTCACGACGATATTTGTAGACCTTGCGGATCTCGTCGATGACATCATCCGAGCCATTGAGCGCGGCGGTGGCGGCGACCTGGATCGGCGTGAAGGCGCCGTAATCGAGATAGGACTTCACCCGCGCCAGCGCGGCGATCAGGCGTTCATTGCCGACGGCAAAGCCGACGCGCCAGCCGGGCATGGAATAGGTCTTGGACATTGAGGTGAATTCCACAGCAATGTCGATGGCGCCGGGCACCTGCAGCACGGAAGGCGGCGGGTCGATGTCGAAATAGATCTCGGAATAGGCCAGGTCGGAGAGGATGAAAATCTCGTGCTCGCGGCAATACTTGACCACTTCGGCGTAGAAATCGAGCGTGGCGGTATAGGCGGTGGGATTGGCCGGATAGTTGAGCACCAAGGCAATGGGCTTGGGGATGGAGTGGCGCACGGCCCGGTCGAGCGAGCGCATGAAATCTTCATTGGGGTCGGCCGGCATGGAGCGGACGACGCCGCCGCTCATGATGAAGCCGAAGGAATGAATGGGATAGGTCGGATTGGGCACCAGTACCACATCGCCGGGCGCAGTGATCGCCTGCGCCATATTGGCGAAACCTTCCTTGGAACCCAGCGTCGCCACGATCTGGGTGTCGGGGTTGAGCTTGACGCCAAAACGGCGGCCATAATAGCTGGCCTGGGCCTTGCGCAGTCCGGGAATGCCCTTGGAACTGGAATAACGGTGCGTGCGCGAATCGAGCACGGTTTCCTGCAGCTTCTTGACGATGTGATCGGGCGTCGGCAGGTCGGGATTGCCCATGCCCAGGTCGATGATGTCGACCCCTTCGGCCCGAGCCTTGGCCTTGATCGGGTTGATATGCTCAAAGACATAGGGGGGCAGACGGCGGATGCGATGGAACTCTTCGCTCATGATTTCCTCTGCGGTCCGTTTGAGGACCTGACCTGGGCCGCGACGCGCATAGAGCGCCAAACCCCATTATGGGGCCGATTATCGCGGAATTATGATTGTAAACGGGTTAAAACCCGCAAGGGCGGCCTGGGATATTCGGCTCTTCCCGGCCCGAAAAGGCCATGCGGGAAGAGCTAGCGGGCGTTTGCCGCTGCCGCCATACGCGCAGGCGCGGCCACTGCACTGCCGGCGAGCGAGGCTCCAACCCTAGCAACAGTGTACAGAGACTGCATGTCCCTTGCCCTTCGGAAGCGTTTTTTGTATTGAAATCAGCTTTAGACAGCCGTTCATAATTCCTCGTCGAGGTATTGTAAATGGCGCAGCGAACGCCATTTCTGGGCTCCACGGCTGCCATATGAGGTGAGACACTTGAAGCGGATTGCCCTTGTCACGATCGGCACGCAGGGCGACGTTCAACCCTATCTTGCTCTGGCGATCGCGCTCAAGGAGCGTGGCTACTCGGTCGTCCTGGGCGCCTCCGAAGAATTCGAGGGCATGGTCGAAGGCTATGGCATCGAGTTCCACACGCTGGGACCCTCGATCCAGTCTTTCCTGAGCCAGCAGCGCTTTGAGAATGCGATGAGCCAGTCCATGCTCATCAACGGCCCTTCCCTGCTCCGCCAGGGCCAGCAGATCGTCGACACGGCAGCCCGCCACGCCTGGAACATGTGCCAGGGCGCCGACATGCTGATCCTCAATATGAATACCAGCTTCGGCATCGACATTGCCGAGGCCCTGCATGTGCCGGCGATCATGGTGGCACTGCAGCCGCTCAACTCCACCAGCGAATTTCCGCTCTGCATGTATTATGGCGCCGATTTCGGGCCGGCCTTCAACAAGCTGAGCTACACCGCCATGACGGTGCAGCAGATCTATTACAACCTGCCGCGCAACAAGCTGCGCCGCGAGCTGATGGGGCTGGATGCGCGCAAGAAGGGCGGCTTTTTCCGCAATACCGACGGCACGCCGCTGACCACGCTTTACCCCTATTCCTCGGTGGTATCGCCACGGCCGCGCGACTGGCCCAAGAGCGCCATCGTCACCGGCTACTGGCAGCTCAAGGACCGCTCGGACTGGCAGCCCTCGCCGGAATTTCAGAAGTTCCTCTCCGAGGGTGACGCACCGGTCTATATCGGCTTCGGCTCGATGCCGTTCGGCGCCGAGCGCAATACCAAGATTCTCAAGGAAGCCGTCGCCATGTGGGGCGGCCGCGCCGTGGTGGCCCGCGGCTGGGGCGGGATCAATCCCGAGGACCTGCCGGCGAGCATTTTCGCCATCGAGAAGGCGCCGCACGACAAGCTGTTCAAATATGTCTCATCGGTCGTGCATCACGGCGGCGCCGGCACGACCTCGGCAGGTCTGCATCTGGGACGCCCGACCTTCGTGGTGCCGCAACTGGTCGACCAGCCCTATTGGGGCCGTCGCGTCTATGAGCTGGGCTGCGGCCCCAAGCCGGTGCGGCTGCGCAAGCTGACCTCGGAAATCCTGGCCGGTGCGCTGGCGGACCTGACCACCAATCCCGAATACCGCCGCAACGCCACCGACATTGCCGAAAAGCTCCATGCCGAGGACGGCACCGGCAGTGCGATCAAGGTGATCGAGCGGGTCATGGACAGCTATGTGCCGGCCGTGGTCGGGATCAAAAAACCAAAGAAAATCAAATCGGTGCTCAAGAAAGTCAGTTGAGCCGAGCGGCGGCCAGCAGGCCGACGATGATGGGCAGCACGAATGCCGCCCCAATGCCGACCAGCAAGAGCACGGCGTTTGCACTGACCGCTGCCAGGACGAGCAAGGCGAGCCCGCAGATCATACTGGCAAGCCCGGCCGCGCGATGGGTCTTCTGCCAGATCAGTGGGTCGGACAGGGTCCAGGGCAGCCGGATGCCGGCATAGTGGTTGGGCTGCGTCTTGGGCAGGGCATTGCCCATGACGAGCAGCAGGATCCCAAGGCCCGCGGCAATCAGCCGGACCATGTCCACGGCGAAGCCGGCGCCGATCAGCACCATGCCGCTGGCGATGACCACAAAGAGCAGCAGCAGGACCGGCAGCATGGCTGCCAGCAGGTGACGACCGGACTGCAGCCTGTCGGCAGGGGCATAACGGATCAGCGCGGCGGCGAGCAGCAGCACGGCGGCGGCAAGGCCCGGCGGCAGGAGCAGCGCCGCATTGCGTGGCAGGAAGCGATCTGCCTGCCCGGTAATGCCCCAGTGTACGGGCAGCATGGCATCGCCCGGAACGACGACAAAGCCAATGCAGGTGACCACAGCCAGAAGGGCCACAATTATGAGAGTGGCTGGGCTGAAAATGTCTTTGAAGGTCATTGGTCCTGCTCCTTGAGCGAGATCACATCCGCCAGTGCCTGTTCGAGCACCGAGGTGTTGAGGTGATAGATCAGGCTGGTCCCCTGCCGTTGCACGGCGACGAGTTCGGCCTGTTTGAGCTTGGCGAAATGGACCGACAGCGTCGGCCGGCTGATGTCGAAATGCGCGGCCAGGTCGCCGGCGCTCATCGGGCCGGACTTGAGCAGGCCGAGCACCTTGCGGCGTACCGGATGCGACAGCGCTTCGAAGACGGTGTTGATACCCACGCGGCGATCCATCTATTTCGTTGCTTCACTAATTAGCGCTCATGCTAATTAGTGTCAAGACGAAATAGAGACGCAAAAAAGGGGAAGGCGCGCGCCCTCCCCTTCGACTTGATCGGCAGATGGGCGGCGCTATTGCGCCGGGACGGCCTCGTTGACGTCGAGCGCGTCGATGCTCTCGCCGCGATCATAGATGTCTTGATCCAGGATGCCCTGGCGCTTGGCCACGATGGTGGGCACCAGGGCCTGGCCGGCGACGTTGACCGCGGTGCGGCCCATGTCGAGGATCGGATCTACCGCCAGCAACAGGCCGACGCCTTCGAGCGGCAGGCCGAGCGTGGAAAGCGTCAGCGTCAGCATGACCACGGCGCCGGTAAGGCCGGCCGTGGCGGCCGAACCCAGCACCGAGACGAAGACGATCAGCAGATATTCCTGCAGGCCGAGCTGGATGCCGAAGAACTGGGCGACGAAGATGGCGGAGATGGCGGGATAGATGGCGGCGCAGCCGTCCATCTTGGTGGTGGCGCCCAGCGGCACGGCGAAGGCGGCGTATTCACGCGGCACGCCCAGATTCTGCTCCGTGATACGCTCGGTCAGCGGCAATGTGCCGATTGAGGAGCGCGACACGAAGCCCAGCTGAATGGCCGGCCAGGCGCTCTGGAAGTAGCGGATGGGGTTGAGGCCATTGGCCTGCAGCAGGACCGGATAGACCACGAACAGGACCAGGGCCAGGCCGATATAGATGGCGGCCGAGAACCAGCCCAGCTGCGCCAGCGCGTCCCAGCCATAGACGGCCACGGCGTTGCCGAGCAGGCCGATGGTGCCGATCGGCGTCAGGCGGATCACCCACCACAGGATCTTGTGGATGATCTTGAGGAAGGAGCGGTTGAAGGCGAGGAAGCCGTCTGCCGCCGGACCCACGCGCAGCGCGGCGACGCCCACGGCGATGGCGATGACCAGGATCTGCAGCACGTTGAAGTTGAGGCTGGTGGTGGCCGAGCCGTCGGTGACGCGGGTGGAAGCCTGCAGGCCCAGCATGTTGGACGGGATCAGGCCCTTGAGGAAATCCAGCCAGGAGCCGGAGGACGAGGGGAGCTTGGCCGCCTCGGCCGTGACCGCGGTGTGCAGGCCGGGCTGAATGATCAGGCCCAGCGCAATGCCGATCGACACGGCGATCAGCGCGGTGATGGCGAACCACAGCAATGTCTGCCAGACTAGCTGGGCGGCGTTGTTGAGTTCGCGCAGATTGGCGATGGAGGCGACGATGGCGGTGAACACCAGGACCGGCACCAGCGCGCGCAGCAGCGAGACAAAGGTGGAGCCGATGGTGGCCAGCGTCTGGGTCAGCCAGTTGGCATTACCGGCGACATCGGGACCCATCTGCCGGGCGACAAAGCCCAGGAGCAGGCCGATGACCATGGCGGCAAGGACCTGGAAGCCGAAGCTGCGGTAAAAGGGCTTGGCCGGGCGCGGTTTGGCGGCGGCGGAAACGGTAGTGGGCGACATGGCGGACCTATCCATTGGCGAGGCGATGCCCAAAATCTGAGCGAAAAGCCTCATTATTGCGCAGCACCCTACGCCTTTGGTGGCAGGTGCGCGGCGCATGGATTTCCAATTGTGGGTGGCTGGCCGGAATATCCTGCCGCAGCCGGGGCGGTTGCGACAATCGCTGTGCGAAAGCGGCTAACGCCGGCCAAGCATCATCGTTATGCCGGCCTCGAGTCCGGGGATGACAATGGCAGACGCAAAGGCCAAAGCCAGCAAGCCGATGCCCACATCAAACCAGGCCAGCGCCAGCAGCCCCATTCCGGCCAGGGAGGTGGCAGTGCCGGTGGCGCGGTGCACCAGGGTCCAGGCGGCGTCGGCAGCAATCGGCCAGGGCATGCGCAAGCCGGCATAGGTGTGCCGTTCGGCCTCGAACAGCACCACGCCCAGCACCAACAGGACAATGCCCAGGCCAAAGCCGGTGAGGCGGATCACATCGAGGTCCGAGCCGATCCCCGTCAGCAGCAGACCAAGCTGAGTAGCGGAGAGTATGCCCAGCAGGAGACTCAGCAGCGGATCGAGAATGTGCTGGGACTTGGCGAACTGGTTGCGGGTCAGCAGTCGACCCAGGATGAAAAAGCCCAAGAGCAGCAGCAGCGCCAGGCTGGGCGCCACGGCCAAAGCCAGGTTGCGCGGCCAGAGCCAGTCCGCCGCGCTGCCTGACCAATGGGCCGGAAAGGCGAAGGTGGCGGGAATCCGCAGCAGCGCCACGCCGGTGATGGCGAGCGTCACGGCCAGAAGCAGCAGGTGAAAGCGGGTAACGAGGCTGGGCATGGGTCTTACATAGGCATGGATGGGGGCGCTGCCAGGGGCGAGACTGCCGGCCCCATGACAAAGAAAAGGGCCGGTTGCCCGGCCCTTTCCCAAATTTCGACAGTTCCAGCTTAGCGCTTGGAGAACTGGAAGGACTTGCGGGCCTTGGCCTTGCCGTACTTCTTGCGTTCGACGACGCGGCTGTCGCGGGTCAGGAAGCCACCCTTCTTGAGCACTGGGCGCAGGCCCGGCTCGAAGAAGTTCAGTGCCTTGGAGATGCCGTGACGGACAGCACCGGCCTGGCCGGAGAGACCGCCGCCGGCAACCGTGACGACAACGTCATACTGGTCGGTGCGTTCGGTCGCCACGATCGGCTGCTTGACGATCAGCTGCAGCACGGGACGAGCAAAGTAGGCGGCAAATTCACGGCCATTGACCGTGACAGTGCCCTTGCCTGGCTTGATCCAGACGCGGGCAACGGCGTTCTTGCGCTTGCCGGTAGCATAGGCACGGCCCTGCGCGTCAAGCTTCTGCACGTGCACCGGCGCGGTGTTGACGACAGGCGCGACAGCCGAGGTGCCGAGATCTTCGAGGGAGTTGATGGTTTCGGCCATATTACTTCACCCGCGCATTCTTGGGGTTCATCGCAGCAACGTCCAGCTTGGCCGGGTTCTGCGCTTCGTGGGGATGCTCGGCGCCGGTGTAGACGCGGAGATTCTTGAGCTGCGCACGGGTCAGCGGACCGCCCGGCATCATGCGGCGAACCGCATTCTCAAGCACGCGCTCAGGGAAACGACCTTCGAGGATCTCGCGGGCCGTCCGGTCCTTGATGCCGCCGGGATGGCCGGTGTGCCAATAAAACTTGTGCTGGTCCAGCTTGCGGCCGGTCAGCTTCACCTTGTCGGCATTGATGACAACGATGTTGTCGCCCATGTCCATGTGCGGGGTGAAGGTTGGCTTGTGCTTGCCGCGCAGGCGGCTGGCAATGATCGAAGCAACGCGACCCACGACGAGCCCTTGGGCGTCGATCAGGATCCACTTCTTGTCGATCTCGCTCGGTTTTGCCGAGTAAGTGCTCATGCTTGAATTCCCTAAATTCCTGGAGTGACCGACCTCCCCTGACGGGAAAGCGGCACGTTCGACGGTTCGTTTATGAGGGATTCCACAGCCCGTCAATAGGCTAGATTTTCCCTAGTATAATCAAAGACTTATGCTTGCGGTATTATATTACCGCAGACTTGCGCGCTATAGCGTGGTGCGGGCGGCGCGGCGCATATCGGCGATATAGGCCATGGTGACGCCTGCCAGCATGAAGGCCAAGGCTTGGTGGCCCACGGCCAGACTGATCGGCACCGCCATGAGCAGCGTGCCAATGCCCAGGACCACCTGCAGCACGACCAGCAGGCCAAGCCGTGGCAGCCAGCCCTGCAGACCGGCAAAGCCGCCGCTGGCGCGCTGCTGCCAGAGCATGACGCAGACATAGGCGACAATGATATAGGCCAGCGTGCGGTGAATGAACTGCACGGTCAGGGCGTTCTCGAACAGGTTACGCCAGGCCGGCTGCATGGCACCCAGGCCGTCGGGCACCAGGGCCCCATCCATCAGCGGCCAGGTATTGTAGCCCATGCCTGCATCAAGGCCGGCAACGAAGCCCCCTGCCCCGATCTGCAGAATGAGCAGCACCAGCAGCACGACGGCCCAACCCATATTGCGGGTCGGCTCGGGGCCGGTGACCCTGCCGGGTTCCAGCGAGCGCGGCAGATAGACCAGGGCGATGAACAGCAATGAGGCCGCCGTCAGGTGTGCTGACAGGCGATATTGCGACACCGAGGTGAGTTCGCTGAGGCCCGACGAGACCATCCACCAGCCCAGCGCACCCTGAAAGCCGCCGAGGATGAACAGGCCGAACAGTGGCCAGGCCAGCTGCGGGGTAAAGCGCTTCTGCGCCAGGAAGACCAGAAAGGGCACGAAAAAGGCGACGCCGAGCAGGCGGCCGAGCAGGCGGTGGACGAATTCCCAGAAGAAGATGACCTTGAAGTCATCCACGGTCATCCAGCTATTGTTCACTTCAAACTGCGGGATCTGCTTGTAGGCCTCGAATTCGGCCGCCCACTGCGCGTCGTTGAGCGGCGGAATGGTGCCGGAAATCGGCTTCCAGCTGGTGATCGACAACCCCGACTCGGTGAGACGGGTAATGCCGCCGACGACCACCATCAGCAGCACCATGGCCGCCATGGCATAAAGCCAGATGCGGACGGGCCGCAGACGGTCGCTGGCATAATGTGTCTCGCTCAGTGCGGCATTGTGAACGGTGGTCACTGCATTTTCCCGGTGTCGATCAACCGGGCCGAGTGGTATGCCCCACCGAGTTCTCCTGCAATAGGCGCGATGCCGCACATGACCCAGCGTAACCGCAAGTTGACCGGTGTCTTCCTCATCCTGGGGTCGATCATCGCCTGGCTGTCGATCTTCACCTCGGTCTATCTGGCCTTTCCGCCCGATCTGCCGATCTGGATCCTGATGCCCTATTTCGTGGTCGCCGGCATGGGCTGGCTTTACCCGGCCATGGCCATCATCCGCTGGATGTCGCGGCCGGACGCCTGATCAGCCGGTGATCCTGCCCAGCAGGGAGAACACCGCTCCGGTCACGAAAACATCGACATAGCGGCGAGACTGAAAGTAGCCGTTGAGGGAAATGCGCGGCAGCGCATAGGGATCGTCCGCATGGCGCGGGTACAGTCCGCCGGGGCGCGTGGTGACGGCCGAGGCAAAGCCGAGTTCCCTGGCAAGGGCGAATTCGCGCGGCCCCGCCGATTGCGGGCCGCCCAGCGGATAGGAAAAGTGCCGCGGGCGCTGCCCGAACTGGGCCAGCAGGATATCGGCGGACTGGGCCATCTCGTCGCGGGCCTGGGCGAGCGGCAGTTTGGCCAGCTCATAGTGATGCACCGTATGGGCGCCGATGGTGCAGAGCGGTTCGGCGGCAAAGTGGCGCAGTTCCGACCAGTCCATGATCAGCGCGCGGCACTGCGCGGCCAGATCATAGCCATAGTCGGCCGCGAACCGGTGCAGCAGCGCAAGACGCTGGTCTTCCGGCAGCTGGCGCATCTGCCCATAGAGCGCCGCGAACACCGACTGCTTCTGGGCCAGGGTTCGCGTGTCGACATAGTCGATTTCAGTGCCGAGTTGCAGAGCAACGGCCTGCTGGCGGGCAATGATGTCCTCGATGGCCTGCCACCACAATTCCCCCACCCCGTCCACCAGGGCGGTCGGGACATAGAGCGTGAACGGCGCCTCGTGACGCCGCAGGATGGGCAGCGCGTGGCGCAGATTGTCCTTGTAGCCATCGTCAAAGGTCAGCACGACGAAGGGTTTGGTCTTGCCTGGGGCCGCAAGGCGTTCCAGCGCTTCGTCGAGACTGACGATATCGATGCCCAGCGCCCGCACCCGCTCGATGACATAGTCGAGAAAGGCCGGCTCGATCTGCAATATGGCATTGGGAGAGAAGTCGTGCGGAGTCTCCGGCAGCACGCGATGCAGGGTGAAGATCACCCCGCGCGACCGTGACAGGGCGCGCAGCAGGCCCGGCAGGCGGGACAGCCAGATCAGCTCAAAGAGCGCACGGATGGCTGCATATTTGGCCGACATGGCAGCCTCCGATCAGGCCGCGACGCGGACCGGCCCCAGCGTGACGTCGACCGTGCTGAAGCCGGCATCGAGCAATTGGGCGCGGCTGTCTTCGATGCCGGCGCCCTCATCCTCGGGACCGGCAACCAGCACCACCCGGCCATCGAGATCGGCAAACATGGGCAGCGCCGAGTTCATGCCGACGCGGCCGGTCAGCAGCACCACGACCTCATAAATGTCGCCCAGTGCCTCAACCAGGGTCAGCGGCTTGGTGGATTTGCGGGTGATCGAGCGCGCCCGCCCCCAGGGAATCTCGGCAAAGCTGTTATCGGTGGACTTGTGGACCACGTCGCCGAAGCTGGCCGTATCGCCGCTGAGGTCGGAGAGCCCCGGCAGTTCGCTGAGACGGCCGCTGCCGGCGTCCACCAGCGCCACGCTGAGGCCACGGGCCTGGGCGTCGGCAACCAGTTCGTCGGCCAAAGCCTCACAATCGGCGTTGGTGCGATGGGCAGCCAGCATGACCAGATGGGTGCGCCCCAGCACCAGGTCGGCCGTCAGGTCGGCCAGGCTGATGGCGTCCGGGATGCTTGCCGGCGTGGCACGCGGGGCGGCCGATGGCACGGGCGCCTGGTCATTTGCCGGCTCGCTGTCCAGGGCGGCCAGTTCCTCGATCAACCGGGACTGGGCTGCGAGCGCATCCGCATCGACGACTTGCGAGGACGGGCGCGGTTCAATCGAGGGTTCGGGAGCAGTGAAGAGATCGGGTTCGTCGGCAACTTCCTCCTCGGTCCGGCTGTCGCTTACCGCGGCCTGCTGCTCGGCTTCCAGTTCGGCCGGCGAGAAGGGCACTTCATCGAGTTCATCCTGGGGGCGAACGGCCTCGCGGCCGGTGATGATGGCCCGGCCGGACATGAGTTCGGCGAACAGGATCACGCCGATCTGCGCCAGGACGGCGACGATGCCGACCGCGATCAGCACCAGCTGGATCTTGGGCGAGGCCGGGGTCACCGAGGGCGCGGCAAGGCTGACGACGCGCACGTCGGGCAGAGCCGAGTTGGTCTCGGTGCGAGAAAAGGCCTCGTTGTAGCGCTGCAGATAGCCTTCGAGCAGGTCGCGCTGCGCCTTGGCCTCGCGCTGCAGCTCGTCCAGCGTGACGGTATCCTGGGTGGCGGTGGAGGCGGAGACCTTGGCATTGTCCAGCTCGGCATTGAGCGAGACTTCAAGGTCGGCTTCGATCTGCGCTTCGGCATCGAGCGCACCGGCAACCCGGCGGCCCTCGATAGCAATCTGGTTGTCGAGCTCACGAATCTGGGCGGTGAGGGCGCGAATGGTGGGGTGGCTCGACAGCAAGGTGGCGGAGCGCTGGGCCATTTCGCCCTGCAGCCTGGCCTTGTCCTCGCTCAGCTGCTGGATGACGGCAGAATCGCGCACATCGGCCACGCCTTCGATGGACTGGCCGCGCTCCAGCATGCCTCGGATCAGGCTGGCACGGGCGAGCGCCGTGCTCTTGCGCTCCTGGGCGGCGCTGATCTGGCTGGCAATGGTGGACAATTGCTGGTCCGCCAGGCCGGTATTGTTGCTGCCGACAAACAGGTCATTGGCAACCTTGAAATTGGCGACAGCGGTTTCGGTCTCATTGACCACCACGCGCAGTCGGTCGATTTCGTCGCGCAGCCAGCCCGACGCCACGGCCGTATCGGACAGGGACAGCTGGGCGCGCCGGGCGACATGGGCATTGGCGACGGCATTGGCGATATCGGCAGCGCGCTGGGGATCGGTTGACTGCACAGTCACCGAGATCAGGCGGGAGTCCCGCTCCTGGCTGACGGTGAGTCGGCTGTAGAGATTGTTGAGCACGGTTTCATCAATGCTCAGCGGCGTGGCCTGCCTGCCCAGCAGGCGGCCGATGATGGCCATGGGCGAGAAGCCGCCGCCGTCACCGCCATTGAACTCGGCAACCGAGCGCAGATCGAGCGTGTCGATGACCGTGAGCAGGGTGTCCCGCGACTTCAGCAGTTCGATCTGGCTGGAAACGACACCCGTCTCGCTGCTCGAGGAGGACGGTGCCTGTTCATTGGCAGCGCGCGTATAGATGCTGCTGCGATCTTCAACGAGAATGGATGCCGAGGACTCATAGAGCCGCGGCATGAACATCAGCACGGCAAAGGCCGCGGCGAGCAGGACCAAAGTGAGCACAATGATGCGCGGCAGTCGCTGCGCTACAGCGCCAAACAGCGCGGCAACGTCGATCCGGTCGTCGCGCATGGCGGGTGACTCATAGGTCATTGCTATTCCTCGTTGATGCCCTGATTTATGGACACGACGTGGTAAGCATTTGGTTAAACCAGACAAATCTCGGCAACATGGTCCGGCGCGAAAGGTTTGTTAACCATGGGGAAGCGACACTGCGGCAACTCCAGATGCCGGGAACATAATGCGCTGGCTACCCCTGCTATGTCTTGCCCTGATGCTGCCACTGGCGGCGTGCGCGACCACGCGCTCTGCCACCTATCTGGTAGAGACCAAGGGCCCCTATCAACTCGACACCGGCGACGCCGTGCGGGTGACCGTCTATGGCGATGCCGAACTGACCGGCACCTACAAGATCGATGACAGCGGCGCCGTGGCGTTCCCGCTGGTCGGACCGGTGCAGGTGCGCGGCGCCACCACCAAGATGGCGGCCGGCAACATCGCCGCTGCGCTGGCCAATGGCTATATGCGTAACCCCGACGTTGCGGTTGAAGTGGCCGAGTACCGGCCGTTCTTCATCCAGGGCGAAATCGACAATGCCGGCCAGTTCCCCTATGTCTTCGGCATGACGGTCCGCGCGGCCATCAGCACAGCGGGTGGCTTTACCGACACGGCCGACCGGCAGAGCGCGGTGGTCTATCGCCGCCAGGGCGGGCAGATGGTCAAGGGCAGCGTCAATCTGGACTTCCCGATCTTCCCCGGTGACACGATCGTGGTCCCGGAACGGTGGTTCTGACGGAGCCGACCATGAGCGGGCGCAAGCTGCGAATCCTGCAGATCATGCGAGCGCCGGTGGGCGGATTGTTTCGCCATGTTGCCGATCTTACCCGGGAACTGGCAGGCCATGGCCACAGCGTGGGCCTGGTGGTCGACAGCCTTGCCAATGACGCACATACGGAAGACCGCCTGACGGCCTTGCTGCCCCATGCCAG
>Ga0123337_10004238_pt1 | contig 14732 bp, 15 predicted proteins | sample frozenSSSSmetaG_FD_89792 | JGI IMG/M metagenome (GOLD analysis project Ga0123337, IMG submission 89792) | Glacier valley bacterial and archeal communities from Borup Fiord, Nunavut, Canada, to study Microbial Dark Matter (Phase II) -... | ecosystem: Environmental > Aquatic > Freshwater > Ice >... | reverse complement strand
CTCACGCATCAGGATTCGGCACTATTCTCGATTGCGTTCATGGACGCGTGGATGAACATCGGCTACAACATGATCATCTTACTCGCGGGCTAGCAAAATATCCCACGCCCGCTCTACGAGGATGCGCGCGTCGATGGCGCGACGGGTACGAAGGCGTTCCGCTTCATCACCCTGCCGATGCTCGCACCGACCACCTTTTTCGTCGTGACGACAACGCTGATCAACGCCTTTCAGGTTTTCACCGAACCCTATGTAATGGGTTTCAACAACGGGCGCGGACCCGGCAACAGCACGGTGACGGGCGTCGTCTATCTGTACAATATTGGCTTCGCCAGCTCGAACCACATGGGCTATGCGTCCGCGATTGCGTGGGTGCTGGTCGTGATTATCTTCATCATCACCTTTATTCAGTTCCGCGCGTCGGAACGCTATACGAACGTAACGTAGAGGGATATAAGCCCCTACCCCGCAATGAGTAGGGGTCGGGCTTGACCGACCCGGTATTTCACCGAGTCCCGTATTTCGTATTGACCTTATGCCCTACACCTTACTGCTAATACCTTCTTCCCAAAGGGAATTCACATGACGACCCCCGCCTTCGGCAAAATTCCGCGCGCGACTCAGCTCATGATCCTCGTGCTGCTCGTGATCATGCTCCTGATCATCCTCTACCCCTTCCTCTACATGGTCGGTACGTCGCTCAAGATCAACTCGGAAATCTATGGCAATCGCTCGCTGCTGCCCTATGCACCCGCGACGACGACGATCAACGGCAAGGAAGAGTCGCTCTATGAGCAGGTGATCGACGGCCAGACGGTACAATTAATCCGCATCGGCGCGGCGCAAAGCACGGGGACTTTCGCGGACCCGGCAAACCCGGCCAGTACCGTCGATGTACCGCTCGGTCAGGCGGAGATCGACCCCTCGCAACCTGCGCTCATAATCAATGGTGAGAGCTTCAAAATCTACAAGGTGCAGGTCGATGGCACGACGCGCAACTTCGCGTTGCTGCGCCGCAACAAGATCAGCCAGTATGCGCCGCCCGGCAAGCCCGATCAGGTGGTATTGATTGCCGACGACAAAGTGAAATCGGTGATGGTCTTCGCCCCACAGTGGCAGAACTACACGCAGGTGCTGACTCTGCAAAATATGGGTCGTGCGCTGATCAATACCAGCCTCGTGACGTTCCTCGTGACCGCCGGGACGCTACTCACCAGCGCGTTGGGCGGCTACGCCTTCGCGCGTATGAACTTCCCGGCGCGCGGCGGGCTGTTCCTGATTTACCTGGGGACGCTGATGGTCCCATTCGTGGTCATCATCATTCCGCTGTACCAATTGATGAACGCGATTGGCTGGATCAATCACCTCTCGTCGCTGATTTATCCATGGGTATTCAGTGCTTACGGCACGTTCTTCATGCGGCAGTTCTTCCAAAGCATTCCGAAGGACCTTGAAGAAGCCGCGATAGTGGACGGCGCGACGCGACTCGGCGTGTTGTGGCGCATATTCGTGCCGCTTTCGCTCGCGCCGCTCGGCACGCTCGCCACATTTACCTTCCTCTATGCGTGGAATAGCTTTCTATGGCCGCTGATCAGCGTCAACAGCGGCAACACGAAGGATCAGGTGCTATCGCTGGCGCTGAACGTGTTGCGCGGTCAATCAGCGCAGGGTCCGGGGCTGGTTATGGCAGGCGCGACGCTCTCAATTGTCCCGGCAATGATCATCTTCATCTTCGCGCAGCGCTATTTCATTGAAGGCGTTTCGACGACCGGCTTGGCAGGGCGCTAGAAACGGCGGCAGTTCCGTCGTTTTGCGCGTATACTGAGCCGGGTTTGCGAGAGGGAATGCGTCAATGGCGGGGATTTTCATCAGTTACCGCCGTGCCGATAGTGCAGCACAGGCCGGGCGCATGTACGACCGCCTCGTAATGCACTTCGGTCGTGATCTGGTCTTCATGGATATTGATGTAATCAAGCCCGGTGTGGACTTTGTTGAAGTCCTCGAAAGCGCCGTCAGCGAGTGCGATGCGTTGATTGCCGTGATTGGCACGCGCTGGCTGACCGTCACCGATGATGCAGGAAAGCGGCGCTTGGATAATCCCAACGACATCACGCGGCTCGAAGTCGCAACGGCACTCGACCGGAAAATCCGGGTAATTCCTGTGCTGGTGGATGGTGCAAGTATGCCACGCTCCGAAGATCTGCCCGAAAACCTTGCCGCGCTCACCCGACGCAACGCCTTGATAGTCAGCCACGAGCGTTTCTCGTATGACATTGGCAAACTAATCGAGGCACTTGAGGAGGTTGTCGCCCTTGCGCCAGGAAATATACCGCGCCCAGTCGGTAGCCGGAAAATACAAGTCCCGGCGCATACTCGGACGGTTGAAGATCATCAGCATACTATCGCGCTGTCGCTGTTGCTGGTTACTCCATTGCTTGGCGCACTCATCCTCATTTTCATTGCGACTAGAATTTCTGCTTCCAACAGCTATGTCGGTGAATGGCTTGTTCCTGCCTCGATAATTTCAGCAATCGTGGGTGCGCTTGGTGCATTTGGCATCTGGAAATGGAAAAAATGGGGTGCTATCCTGTTGATCCTGGATTTTGTATTTACCTGTGCCTGCTGGACCATCGCTATCGGCAATTTCAATACGAATTTATACTCAGCAGGGCATAGTTCTGTCTACTCAGGCATGATATTCGTGGTGCTTTTCTTCGTAATCGTTGCGGCGCTATTCGGCGGTGCGTTGCGCTTTCTGCTCAGAAATCAATGGGATTTATATCGCTAGCGCACCCAAACTTCACCGCTTCCTCTCGCGCAAAACACCCCCGCCGGGTACACTTCCGCGTATGTCTATCTACCTCGTCACCGGGGGAGCCGGGTTCATCGGTTCCAGCATGGTCGAAGCGCTGCTTGATCGGGGTCACGTCGTTCGCGTGGTCGATAATCTGACGAGCGGGCGGCGCGAGAATTTGCAGCGCCTTTCCGGTCCGCTCGACGTGGCCGAAATGGACATCAACGAGACAGAGTCGCTCACGAAGGTGATGCGCGGCGTCGAAGTCGTGATTCACCTCGCGGCGCTGGCTTCCGTGCAGGCATCTATGCGCGACCCGCTGCGCACGCACCACGTCAACGCCACCGGAACGCTTTCCGTGCTGATTGCGGCGCGTGACGCAAAGGCGCGGCGCGTGATTTATGCAGGATCGTCCGCTGCGTATGGTGACGCCGACATTGCGACCGAAGCGCTGCCACCCAAGCCGCTTTCGCCCTATGGCGCGGCGAAACTTTGCGGCGAAATGTACTGCACGGCATTCGCAACCGCCTATGCTCTCGAAACCGTGATCCTGCGCTATTTCAATATTTTCGGACCGCGACAGGACCCCGCTTCCGAATATGCTGCCGTCGTGCCGCGCTTCATTACGGCGCTCCTTCGCGGAGAGCCGCCCACGATTTACGGCGACGGCCAGCAAACCCGCGACTTTACCCATATTGAAAACGTCGTTTACGCCAACCTGCTTGCCGCCGTTGCGGACCCCGCGCGCGTGAGTGGCGAAACATTCAACATCGCGACCGGAACGCCACTGACGCTGCTCGCCCTCGCAAGCGCGATTGGTGCAGCGCTCGACCACCCGATACAGCCGCATTTTGAACCTGCGCGCGTCGGGGATATTCGCCACTCGCAGGCGAACATCGACAAGGCGGGCGAACGGCTCGGCTATGAACCCGTGATCGACTTCGCGGATGGGCTGCGCCGCACGCTGGATTGGTACAAAGAAAATGCCGTACTTTAAGGAACCCTCATGACGGACCAGACCGGGATCGGTGATTTCATCTTCGGGACGCTCGCGACGACGGAAGATCGTGTGCGGACGCTGCTCGATTCGCGGCGCGGCATCTCCGAGCCGCTGCTCGTGCGCGATGCGGATGGAGCAGCCCGCGTGACGCTCACCGCCGGACCGGATGCGCCCGTCGAGTCGGTCACGCTCTATTACACTACTGACGGCAGCGATCCTCTTATTCCACGCGCTCCCGGCACGCTCGAACGCGCTTTCCATGAATATCGCCCGCAGTGGGATACGCTCCTCTTCGCCTATCTGCGCACCTTCGAGGCGACTATCCCGGCGGGCAGCCTGCCCGAAACGGGGCTGCTGCGTTATCACATTCAGGGTACAGCTACAGGCGGCGCGGTATATGAAACCGGGCGGCGCTATTCGCTGCTGCTCGAAGCGCATCCGCTCCCAGAATGGTTCGTGAGTGCGGTCATCTACCATATTTTCGTGGACCGCTTTGCGACGACTGACGACGCGCCGTTCGCGCAGCACGACGATCACAGTCAATTCTTTGGTGGCACGTTGCGCGGCGTGATCCAGAAACTGGACTACCTCGCGGACCTCGGCGCGTCCTGCCTGTGGCTCTCCCCGGTCTTCCCATCGCCCTCGCATCACGGCTACGACGCGACCGCTTTCACGGAAATCGAACCGCGTTTCGGCACGAAGGACGACCTGCGCGAACTGGTTGAAGCCGCACACGCCCGGCAAATGCGCGTCCTGCTCGATTTCGTGCCGAATCATGTTTCGGATACGCATCCGTATTTCGTCTCCGCACAGACTGACCCCGCTTCCCCATATCGCGATTACTTCACCTTCACGCATTGGCCGGATGAATACGCCACGTTCTTCGGCGTGAAGTCGCTCCCGCAGATCAATAACGAGAATGTAGCAGCGCGCAAATACGTAATCGACAGCGCCGTTTATTGGATGCGCGAATTCGGCGTGGATGGCTACCGCCTCGATTATGCTCACGGTCCGAGCCACGACTTTTGGGCAGATTATTACGCGGCAGTCAAGGCGCAGAACCCGCAGAGTGTCCACCTCGGCGAGATCGTGGAGACGCCGGAATTGCTCGCCAGCTACGAAGGCCGCATGGATGGTGCGCTCGATTTTCACTTCCTCGCGGCGGTGCGCAAGACCTTCGCCTTCGACACGATGACGGTGGACGCTTTCGACGACTGGCTGACGCGCCATCAGGCGTACTTTCGCGGGCGTCAATTCGCGCTCCCGACCTTTCTGGACAACCACGACCTGAACCGCTTCCTGTGGGCGGCGGGCGGCGACACACGGCGGCAAAAGATCGCGGCGCTGGTGCAGTTCACGCTCCCGGCAACGCCGATTATCTATTATGGGAGCGAGGCGGGCTTGCGGCAGCGGCGTGACATCCGGCAGGGCAGCCTTGCGCTCATGGAAGAGTCGCGCGTGCCGATGAATTGGGACGCGCCCGACGCGGATATGCTCGCCTATTACAAGCAGTTGACCCGGTTGCGCCGCGAAATTGGCGGGGCGCTGCAAGGCTCGCGCGAAACACTCATCGCGGATGCGCAGACCGGGCAATATGTCTATGGCTACTATGCCATCGACGGCACGGATTTCGACGGCGAAATGGCCGTGCTGATCCTGATCAATCACAGCCCGAACGCCGCTGAACTGGTGGTCGATGCGCCGGGCGTCTGGCGCGATTTGTTCAGCGGCGCGCAGGTCTTCGGTTCACCTGCGCTGCTGCTGATTATGAGTGCGGAGACGGGGACGGCACTGGTCCGCGTGAGCTAATATAGTTTGTCAAACATTGTTTTGTAGAACTTCCTAATAGTGGTATCTCGCTTGCAAGAAGTCAATACGATCATCGCGCACCAGATATACAATACGATGCTCTTGCGTCAGCCGGCGTGACCATGTACCGGGGGTTAGATATTTGAGTGGCTTCGGTTTGCCAATCCCAGCGAACGGCTCACGCAGAATAACCTCAATCAGGTCGAATGCTCTTAGCGCAATTTTACGGTCGGTTTCCACCCAATAGCGTAAGTCCTCAATGAATTCCGGCTGGAAAACGGCATCGCATGGTTTGCGCTGTTTACTCATCAAGTCCCATCTCGTGCCGCAGTGCGTCGGCATTCAATGGTTGGCCTTCGTTCTTCAGTGATCGTCCCAGGCTCTCCAGTAGCCGTTTTGCATTCGCAGGTGACCGCAGCAGGTAGGCAACTTCTATCAGACTGGAAAGCTCGTCAGCGGAGATGAGTGCGGCATCTGCTTCACCTCGTCGCTTGATGATCACAATTTCTCGATCTTGGGTGACTTCATTCAACAATTTTGCCAGCGTGTCTCGCGCCTGCGTGTAGGTGATCTCAATCGTCATAATATCTTCCAATATGTACAGGTATACTGTACATGTGTAATCCAGAAGCGTCAAGTTCGCGAGTCTGTACCCGAAATCACACTCGTTAAGTCTTCATTCTCACCAACTGGAACATCGATAGACAACCATCCCGTGTCGAAAACATGCGGACCATTGTGGAGGTTATTTCCGAAGCGTGCAGGTCTTCGGTTCACCTGCGCTGCTGCTGATTATGAGCGCGGAGACAGGGACGGCGCTGGTCCGCGTGAGTTAACCTGCCAATCTCATCAATGAATAAAACTGCTCTAGCGTCGGAGGTTAACGCCTGCTGGGTCTGCTGTTCAATATTCGTACTTGTCCGGGTATAGCCACATGTCTGTGATAAGTTGGATTCACGTACTCGGCGGTCCCGATTGCAATATTATTTGAAAAGGTCCCAATCGGTTCGGACCCAAAACGATTGAATCTACGCATTACAACCGATAGATGCGCCCACAAATCCGATGATACACGGGTCGAATTGCGACTATTGGTTGCCCCCTGCTGCGAACCACTCAATGTGGTTCCACCAGAAGCGCCATGTGTGTTTGATGATTCTGTTCCTACTGTTACACTTCCGCGATTTTCTTGTCCAATTGCGGCTTCCGCACTGCTGGTTTGTGCGCTCTCAGTAGTTCTCGCACTCTCAAATTCACCCCCCGAAGTCGATTGAATACCAACGCGCCCACCTGAACCAAGAGGTGTTGCATTATCTTCCATCAGTTCAACCCGTATAGTGACTCCGATGTTGTCACCGGATAAGCCTAAATCTACAACTGCTTCTCTTGGAGCCCAAGTTCGATGACCTTGCCAGTATCCAGGACCTGATAAAATGCTGGCTAACTCGTTAGAGAAACCGGTTTGGTTCCACAATCCTACATTCTCCATTCCCGTATTAACCTGTACTTGAAACCAGTTATTCACGATGTTTGCGCGCTGAATATTCAAAATGAGTCCCATCGCAGAGGTAGGTAACGGAGCTATTTCACGCTGCACCACGCCAGCAAGATGGCGTTGCACCACCGCGTTCCCCTGCGTCTGCTGCATCCGCAGTACAGCGCGCTGGTTCGGTGACAGGCCATCCCCCCCGTAAGATAATTGACGTTGCGCGCTTGCAGCCTCCGGCGAGAGCGTCTCCTGTTCCGGGGTTTGCTCGTGAGCCTGTTCGGTGGCGCGTGTCTTTTCCGGCATGGCTTTGTCCGTCCACTTGATTTACATTCTACTTTAGTGGACTGGTCGGGATCGGACTTGCCGGGATTAGCTATGTAGTTTTCATTTTTTGCTTTCTTTCAGTATGACGCCGGGTGAAACTCCAACCCTATTTTTGAACAAGTTAGAAAACTTACTGACATCTGCAAAGCCCGTGAACTGAGCGACTTCCGTAACATTCATCTCACCTAGCGAGAGCAGCCGTTTAGCCTGCTCGATACGTTCACGGATCAGATATTCGTGGGGAGAAAACCCCGTCGAACGTTTGAACATACGCGCAAAGTAATACTTGGAAAGACCCACCAATCCGCCCAAGTCCTCCAAAGATATACTGTCGTGATAGTGTATTTTGATGTAGCTGGTAACGATGTCCAATTGCTGATGACTCAATCCGAATGATTTTGGTGATAACATGCGCCTGGGACCGAGTGTTGAATAATGGCGCACGAGATGGGTGACGAGCGCAAATCCCATGATCTCGATATACATGCGCCCGGCGGGATTGTTGTCCTTTGCTTCTCTGATCAACGTGAGGAGCAGTTGTTCCAGAAGCGGATCAGAAAACAGTGGCGTGTTGACGAGTTGAACAGCAGCGGGATCGCCCCTGACCAATGTTTCCGCAACAGCAACGACGTTCTGTGGAAAGATGCGCGTGTAGAGATTATCGAATGGCTTGTTCCACCGATACATCGCGCTGCTTCCCTGAACATTCAGGACCATCCGACCCAAAAACGCTTTACTTTTCTCATAATTCCGACCATCCCGACGTTCCATATCTGTTACGCCCCGTAAGGGCATCACAATATAGTGATCGTCCGGGACGCTTAACACGTAATCTACTGTAGGGATCAAACGCGCGATAGCAATCTCTGGTCCTCCCCATCCCGACCCATAATTTGTAAATTGAAATTGAATGACGTTTTCATGGCGGTTCTCGGTGACAATCTCCCGAAAGGCAGGGAGCTTGAGTACGGGAAGATTGCTATCAGTCATATTGTCAATCATCATTACTTAGCCATCGGGAATGCCTCGCGGTCTGTGTACAAAGTAAGCTATTCGCGCGCCCTCCCACCCGCCAGCATCGTCCGCGCCAGCGCCAGCGCATCCTCCACCGTCGCAACCTCGCCCGCCGCCTGCGCCTCGATGATCGCCCGGATCAATACGCCAAGTTCTGGTCCCGGCTTGAGATCGAGCGCCTGCATCAACCCCTCGCCATTGAGCAGCGGCACGGGCGCGACGATCTGATCGTGCTGCATGAACCACGCTTCCAACAACTGCGCGACGACTTCCAGATGTCCCAACCAGCGCTTGAGATCGAGCGTAACGCCATACGTCGCCAGGTAATCCGCTTGCGTCAGAATGCACACATCCACCCCCGCATCGCCCGTTGCCCACCAGAAACGATGCAGCGCGCGACGTGAAATGAGGATTTCTTTGGGGTCCTTGGGTCCGTTGATCGTGAACGCGAGCGGGCGCATATGATTACGGATAATGCCCGTCACGCGCTCGATCTCGTCGCTGCTGAAACGCAGCGCATTCAGGCGTTCGCGGGCGAGGTCCGCGCCAACCAGCTCATGCCGATAAAAGTGGATGCGTCCATCCGCGCCAACCGAGCGCGTAGCGGGCTTGCCACAATCATGCAGTAGCGTCGCGAGCAGGATCGTTCCGCGCGAGCTGCGGCCACCCGGCCATTCACGGGTCAAATGCGCTTGTAGTGCCTTGCGATAGCGATCCAGACGATAGACGATCATGCCATAGAACCCATCGGCGGCGGTCTCATCGGTGCGGTTCGGGCTGATCACCGCGAGGACTCGCCCGGCGGCCTGCACCGCTTGCAAAGTATGCTCCCACACATCGTAAATATGCGGCGCGGTCTGCGCAACGCCGCGCATCGGTCCCACTTCCGGGATGATCTGCGCGAGCAAGCCGACTGCATCCCAGCCGCGCAGGACGGCGTGCGTCTTCGTGCCTTCGAGCGCTTTCACCAGTTCGTCGCGCACGCGCTCGATGCTCGTCTCGAAGATGCGTCCCGCGTTCGCCTTCACATCCGCGCGCGTGGCTGGCTCGATCAACATCCCATATTCTGCCGCCTGCCGAATCGCGCGCAGCACCCGGATCGGATCGTCCGCGAGGCTGCCCGCCGCGCAACGCCGCAGCCGCTTCGCCTTCAAATCGAGCAGGCCATCCAGCGGATCGATAATTGCGTTCGGGTCGCCACCCATATCCACCGCGAGCGCGTTCATCGTGAAGTCGCGCGCGGCGAGGTCCTCTGCCAAATCCGCGCCCCGGAAGCGCGCCACATCGACGATCACCTGCGCGTCTGCAAACTGGATGATCGCCCGCCCGACGCCGCGCTCCGCATCCAGTGGATAGAACGCACCCCGAAACGCATTCGCGATCTGCCGCGCCACGCGCAGCGCATCGCCACCCGTCACAAAGTCGAAATCATGGACGGGCTTGTGCAGCAGCGCGTCGCGCACCGCGCCACCGACCAGATACACTGGTGAACCCGCTTTCGCGATCACAGGCCGCAGCGCGTCGAGGACAGCGGGATAAATCAGCGCTTGAGGCTGTGCCTGTGGCTGTAGATTGCCTGTCATTCGTTCGTCTCGACCACGCCGATAAACGGCAAGTTGCGATACAGTTCATCGAGGTCCAGACCATAGCCAAAGACGAACTTGTTCTCGATCTCGAAGCCGACATAATCAATCTTCACGGCAGCCGCGCGACGGCTTGGCTTGCTGAGTAGCGTGCAAATTTGAATGCGCTTCGGCTGGCGTGCCTGGAGCAGCTTGCAAATATAAGCGAGCGTCGTGCCGCTGTCGATAATGTCTTCAACGATCAAAATCTCGCGCCCGACAATCTCCTGCTTGAGGTCCATATCGATCCGTACCACGCCCGTCGATGCGCGTGCCTGCGTGCCATAGCTCGACACGGCCATGAAATCGATAGCGTGCGGAACCGTAATCTGGCGCATCAGGTCGGAGAGGAACAGCACCGAGCCTTTCAGCACCGAAACGAGCAGCAAATCAGAGACACCCGCATAATCTGCGGAGATTTGCGCGCCGAGTTCACTGATACGACGCTGCAAGGTCGCCTCATCGATCAACGTCTCGCGTAGCAGGCCGGGGCGCAGGTGATAATCGAGCGTCATTGCGCGTCTGTTGGCGTTTCTGGCGGACAGAGATGGCGTAGATATTCCCACGTATAAATTCCGGTGTGGTGGCCGTCGTCCCAGAAAAATTGAAGCGCATAATTGCCGACGGCCTGCACATCTTTGACCTTGTAGGACCGCGCGGGCGCGAGCGTGAGCAGGTTATCCGGCGCGTTCGCCATGCCCATGTTCTCATGCCCGCCGCGACACTCCACGCACGGACACGCTTCGCGCAGGTGGCTCAACGGATAGTGACAGGTCCGCGCGTCCGGCCAGAGGATGACCAGTTCGGCGGTCTGCCTGTTGACGGTGATGTTTTTGGGTCGCAATGCAATGTTCATAACGCCGATTATACCATCCATCAAACACTTGAACGCAACACCCTCCGGACGGTATTCTTGGCGTCCGCTTTGCTCAACTGTGTGAAGAAATTCCGGCGTCAATCATCACTACCCGCGTCGAGCGCGCGGCGGCGCTGCAATATATAACGAGCGAGCTGCAAATCCAGTGTACGATCATCGATGACTTGCCCCATCAATTCTGCGAGGCGCTCCGGCAGTGCGGCACGGCGGCGCGCGGCAACCCGTTCCAACATGACGAAATAACGAGTGAGGTTGTTCAACGCGCGATCAAGCGCGGCGGTCGCATCCGGATTCAGGTCCGCATCGGCGGCATAATAGCGCGCCTCTTCGACGTTTTGCATGAGCATATTCGTTCTGAGGATGAGCGCCGACGCAACCGCGTGAAAGTTGCGCAACTCCATATCGATCAATTCAATTTGCGGACGCAATCGCGCAATGATCCGCACATATTCGAGTGCGTCCCGGTCCGCACCGCGCCGGATCGACTCCGTGATCTGTACTTCCAGCGATGCGATTCCGGCGGCGATCTCCTCCCGGTTGCGATCCAGATCGCCTTCGTACCACGCCGCGTTTTCGGCATAACGCGCGAGGACCGTTAACCGTGCCTCGAAACCGGGCAGCGCCGCGATGGGTATCGGACGGGCTGCTTCGCCACGTGCAGCGCGGTGTAGGGCGCGGAACAGACGGTTCACGTGGGGATTGTCTGCGGTTCAGCCTGCCAGAGTTCCTCGTCATAGGCGGGCAGCTCGCAGCGCAGGTCGCCATCGGTCCGCAGGCCAAGCGCGTAGCCCGCCTGCATCAGTTGGTGAATCTCGCTCGTACCTTCGTAAATTGTCGCGCCTTTGGCATTACGCAGGTAGCGCTCCACATCGTATTGATCGTTGTATCCATACGCGCCGTGAAGTTGGATCGCTTCTAGCGCGGCCTGTACGCTCTGCTCCGTCGTGTACCATTTCGCCATGCTGACCTCGCGCGTATTGCGCAGCCCCATATTTTTCAGCCAGCCGACTTGCAGATAGAGCAGCCGCCCGGCGTCGTAGGACTGCTGCATGAACGCAAGTTTCTGTTGAATCAATTGGTGCTTCGCGATTTCCTTGCCGAAGGTACTGCGGCTGTGCGCGTAGGCGATGCTATCTTCAAGGCACGCGCGGATCAATCCGACCGCGCCCGCCGCAACGGTATAGCGCCCGTTGTCGAGGCAGCTCATCGCGATCTTGAACCCTTCGCCCTCTTCACCGAGCCGATTTTCCGCCGGGATTTCGACATCCGCGAAGGCGACCCAGCCCGTCGTTCCGGCACGCACGCCGAGTTTGCCGTGCAGTTCCCCGATAGTGATCCCCTTCATCTCGCGCGTGACGATGAACGCGCTCATGCCCTCGTGTTCGGCTGCCGGATCGGTCTTCGCCACGACGAGGAAATGATCGGCGCGCGGCGCGAGCGAAATCCACATCTTTTCGCCGTTGAGGATATACGTATCGCCTTCACGCCGCGCGGTCGCAGCCATGCCCGCCACATCGGAACCCGCGCTCGGCTCCGAAAGGCAGAACGCCGCAATCTTCGTGCCGCGCGCCTGCGGGACGAGGAAGCGCTGCTTTTGCGCTTCGGTCCCCCATTGCAGGAGCGCCATGCTGTTCAGCCCGACATGCACGGACATGATCACGCGCAGGTGCGTATCCACCCGTTCCAGTTCCTCACAGGCAAGGCCGAGCGTGATGTAATCGAACCCCATCCCGCCATAACGCACCGGGATATTGATCCCCAGAATGCCCAATTCGGCCATACGCGGCAATTCCGCCGGATTCATTTGCTGCTTGCGGTCCCATTCCTTGATCTGCGGATAAATCTCGTTGTGCGCGAAGTCCCGCACGAGGGATTGCGCCATAAGCTGTTCCGGGTTGAGTGTGAAATCCATAATACGTAAACCGTTCGAGTAAATTGGACCGCAATTATACCGCGCCACCAACCGAATACGGTACAATCGCGCATTCCGGTGTCGGGCTTGACCGACCCATCTTTATGCAATTTTTCAGGGGAATTATATGGCAATGGTCGAACAGGTTGCGGCACAAATCCGGCGCAACGTCGGGCAGGTCATCATCGGCAAGGAAGAGGCGATCAACCTGATCCTCGTCGCGATCCTGTGCGAAGGCCACGCCCTGATCGAGGACGTGCCGGGAACTGGCAAAACGACGCTCGCGCGTGCCGTTGCGGTCTCGCTCGGCTGCACCTTCCGCCGTCTGCAATTCACGCCCGATCTGCTGCCCAGCGACATCACCGGGATCAACTTTTACAACCAGAAAACGCAGGAATTCGAGTTCCTGCCCGGTCCGGTATTCAGTCAGATTTTGCTCGCTGATGAAATCAACCGCGCCACCCCGCGCACGCAATCCGCGCTGCTCGAAGCCATGCAGGAGCGACAGGTCAGCCTCGACGGGCAGACGCGCCCGCTGCCGCGCCCGTTCTTCCTGCTCGCGACCGAGAACCCCATCGAGTTGGAAGGGACCTTCCCGCTGCCGGAAGCGCAGCTCGACCGCTTCCTCCTGCGCGTCCAAATCGGCTACCCAACCGAAGCCGAAGAGAACGCGATCCTCGAACGCTTCCGGCGTGCGGACCCACTCGCGACGCTTGGTGCGGTCACGGAGCCGGGCGTGATCGAGGCGTTGATTGCGCAGGTGCGCGAGGTGCGCGTCGAGGCCAGTGTGCAGAATTATATGGTCGCTCTCGTCCGGCAAACGCGCGAGAGCGACGAGGCCGCGCTCGGAGCCAGCCCGCGCGGTGCGCTCGCGTTGTATCGCGCGTGTCAGGCGTGGGCGGCCATTCACGGCGCGGAGTTCGTCACGCCCGATGATGTCAAGCGCCTTGCGCCGCATGTTCTTACGCATCGTATCCTGATCAACCCGCAGACCCGCGTGCGTGGACGTACTGCGGAAAATGTCGTGGATGACATTCTGGCGCGGCTGCCCGTCCCGGTTGGCGCGGGCTGACCTGTGTTCAACTTCGAGAAAACCGACCGCGCCGATCTCGCGGATGGACCGACGCCCGTAAGCAGCGAGGGCGAACACTCGATCCTCGATCATCGCTGGATGTGGATGGGGCTGTTTATCTTCGCGCTTGGTGTGATCCTGCGTGATGGCGCGCTCGTCGCGTTGACCGGGTTCATGCTGGCGACGGTCGCCTTCGGCTGGTTGTGGAGCCGCTTCGCGATGCAGGGCATCAGCTACCGCCGCACGTTCCATCATCGCCGCGCCTTCGAGGGTGAAACGCTGGAAATGAGCATCACCATCGAGAACCGCAAATGGCTACCCGTGACGTGGATGCAGGTCGAGGACGAATGGCCGACCGCCTTCGGTCCCGCCGACGAGTCGCTGCTCACCGCGTCCTCGGCAACCTACCTCGGCTATCTGGTGAATGTCTATTCACTGCGCCGTTTTGAGCGTGTGCGGCGGCGCTATACCTTGCAAGCGCGTGCGCGCGGCATCTATTACGCGGGTCCGGCACACCTGATCAGCGGCGATCCATTCAACCTGTTCGAGCGCGGCGCGCAGGTCAAGCAGCGCGACGTATTGATTATCTACCCGAAACTGGAGCCGCTCGACTCCTTTGGGATCGATGCGCGCGATCCGTTTGGCGAAGTACGTGCGGCGCAGCGCCTTTTCGAGGACCCGGCGCGCACGGTCGGCGTTCGCGAGTATCGGCGCGGCGACAGCTTCCGCGCGGTGCATTGGAAGGCGACTGCGCACACCGCGCAATTGCAGGTCCGGCAGTACGAACCGACGCGCAGCATGAGCATGGTCCTGTGCCTG